>Ga0364860_10387_pt1 | contig 22035 bp, 22 predicted proteins | sample ExccelAu500001D4_FD_206916 | JGI IMG/M metagenome (GOLD analysis project Ga0364860, IMG submission 206916) | Enriched cells from Trout Bog Lake Hypolimnion, Wisconsin, USA - BchlTB.Aug20.5000.01 .D4 | ecosystem: Environmental > Aquatic > Freshwater > Lake > Hypolimnion/Profundal zone | place: USA... | reverse complement strand
TCAGGTGTCACAAATCCTTTCGGAATGGGGGAATCCAGTACCACCTGGGTTTCAAAATCCTGATTGTTCAGACGATCACGCTGAAAATAACTCAGGATATAAGGAGCCACAAACACAGCCATAAAAGATCCGCAGGTAATAATAAACGCCATTAGCAGCCTGCGATCGTATTGTTTGCGCAGTTCATAAGCCCCATAATCTTTATTACGGTGCTCAAAAAGGATATCTAAATCGCTGTGAGATATAGCTTTATTGTTTTTCAAAATAATCGCGGCGCTGTCTTTTGTTTTATATCAAACGAAATTTGTGCCGTTTTAGGTGTGCAAGTTAAGAAAGCTTTATGACGCTTGTCTTGCCCGCAAAGTTACAGGATGTTGGAGTAGTGATGATTGTTTGATAATTCAATTATAGGGATTAATGTTTTGGGCTAAGGCCTTTTTCCGCTTTTTTTGCGTACCTTTGCGGTTCTAATCCATTTTACATGCAGAATATCAGAAACATAGCTATTATAGCGCACGTAGATCACGGCAAAACCACTCTGGTTGACAAGATGTTGCACCAGGCAAAATTGTTCCGTGAAAACCAGGAAACAGGGGATCTTATTTTAGATTCCAACGACCTGGAACGCGAGCGCGGTATCACCATCCTCTCCAAAAATGTCGCCATCCGGTATAAGGATGTTAAAATAAATATCATTGATACCCCCGGTCACGCCGATTTCGGAGGGGAGGTAGAGCGTGTACTGAACATGGCAGATGGGGTATTGCTGCTGGTGGATGCCTTTGAAGGCACCATGCCACAGACAAGATTTGTATTGCAGAAAGCATTGCACCTGGGTTTGAAACCTATTGTGGTGATCAATAAAGTAGACAAACCAAACTGCCGTCCCGATGAAGTACATGAGCAGGTATTTGAGTTGTTTTTTAACCTGGAAGCCAATGAAGACCAGTTGAATTTCCCTACCTTTTATGGTTCGGGCAAAGGCGGCTGGATGAGTGATGACTGGAAAAAACCAACGACAGATATCAGTGCCCTGCTGGACGGCATCGTTTCCTTTATTCCACCGGCACCCATAGAAGAAGGCACCCCGCAAATGATGATCACATCTATTGATTATTCATCTTATACAGGTCGTATCGCTGTGGGTCGTTTGCACCGTGGCATACTCAGGGAAGGGATGCCGGTGAGTCTTGTGAAAAGAGACGGATCGATTATAAAGTCAAAAATAAAAGAGCTCTATTCCTTTGAAGGTCTGGGCAAGGTAAAAGTAAAAGAAGTGGTTGCCGGTGATATCTGTGCTGTTTTCGGAATCGATGATTTCGAGATTGGTGATACCGTGGCTGACTTCGAAAACCCTGAAGGACTTATCCCGATAGATGTTGATGAGCCTACGATGAACATGATCTTTACCATCAATAATTCACCGTTTTTTGGAAGAGAGGGTAAATATGTAACTTCAAGGCAGATACGCGACAGGTTGTTCAGGGAAACGGAGAAAAACCTGGCCATGCGGGTGAAAGAAACCGATTCAGCAGATTCATTTATGGTATATGGTCGCGGAGTACTCCATTTATCGATCCTGATAGAAACCATGCGCCGTGAAGGATACGAAATGCAGGTGGGGCAACCCAGGGTGATCCTGAAAGAAATAGACGGCATAAAAAGCGAGCCGATGGAAACCCTGATCATTGATGTTCCCGAAACTTTTGCCGGCAAAGCCATTGAACTGGTGAGCCAGCGCAAGGGCGAGATGCTGATCATGGAACCAAAAGGCGATCTCCTGCACCTGGAATTCAATATGCCTTCAAGGGGACTGACCGGATTGCGGAATGCAGTTCTTACTGCTACGGCAGGTGAGGCCATCATAGCACACCGGTTCAGGGCATACGAGCCCTGGAAAGGAAATATCCCCGGCCGCTTGAATGGGGTACTGGTATCTATGGAAACGGGCTCAGCAACCGCTTATGCCATCGATAAACTGCAGGACAGGGGCTGGTTTTTTATTGATCCGAATGATGAAATATACGCAGGGCAGATCATTGGCGAAAACAATCGCCCGGATGATATCGCCATCAATGTTACCAAAGGCAAGCAGCTTACCAACATGCGTGCTTCCGGTACCGATAGCAACGTAAGAATTGCACCGGCCATCAGATTCTCGCTGGAAGAAGCGCTTGAGTATATCCAGGAAGATGAATATGTGGAAGTTACGCCAAAGAGCATCCGTCTGCGGAAGATACTGCTTGATGAAAACGACCGTGCCAAACGCAGGAAACAGCTGGTAGGGTAAGAAATTGGTGTGTAAGTGAATTGGTGATTTGTTGATGCAATAGTTAAACGCCAATTGTTATCATAGATATTGATGAATGACAATTTCGCGGTTCTATAAGTTTTGTAACTTTGGACATTATCTGCCAATAAAATCAGGTATATCAAAGATATGATAGATTTTGAATCATACAACCATTCCGTATTCTATGCACTGGCAAGAGTTATCCTGGGCATCCTGTTGTTCATGCAGGCCTATGACAAGGTATTTAAAATCGGCCTTAAGGGGGTGGTGTCTGCATACGAACTCCCTGTAAACCACCCTTTAAATTCAAATTTTCTGGTCTGGGGCGGTACCATATACACATCCTTTTGTGAACTGATTGGCGGCTTTCTGCTTATTATTGGCCTGCTTACCAATTATGTGCTTTATCTGCTGGTGATAGACATGATCATTGCTACGCTGGGATTCTGCCTGCAATCGCCATTGTTCGATCTGAAATATGTCTGGAACAGGGTAGTGCTTATCGGGTTTTTATTAATTGCCCCGATTAACTGGAACCTGTTTTCCCTGGATCATCTTTTAGGAATTAAATAGTAACCTGGCAGCGAAGGCTCTATTTTTTGTTGAGAAGATCCCGTATTTCTGTCAGCAGTTCCACTTCAGCTGATGGAGGTGCCGGCACCTCTGCAACCGGAGCAGCTTCCTGTTTTCTTCTGAATGTTGCAACTGCCTTTACAAGAATAAATACCGAAAACGCGACGATCAAAAACTCAAAACAAACCTGGAGAAAATTGCCGTAATTAAGTGTTACTGCGGCTTTTGCCACCTTACCTGCTGTATCCATAACGGCAGGATGGATCTGGATTTTAAGATCCGTAAAATTAACGCCTCCCAACAGAAACCCAATGGGCGGCATAATGACATCTGCAACCAAAGATGCTACAATTTTACCAAATGCGGCACCGATAATGATACCGACTGCAAGATCTATGACATTGCCTTTAGAAATGAAGTCGCTGAATTCTTTAACTATGCCAAATTTTTCCGGTGTTTTGATGTTGATCTGTTTCATACGTTTTGTGATTTTCATGCAAGATATAAAATTGATTTGAACTCATTATTGATTTTACCGGAATTCATTACTGATTATCCGAAGCGCACTATTTTAGAATTGTAAATTTTATAATTCACAGTCATTTTTTATATTTCAACATCTTGCAAAATCCGGATCCGGACGACAATAACTGATATGGGTAACAAATGCAGTTGAACTTGTTATTAAATAGATATTCAAACAGATAACGTTAATCTATTTGCTTAAACGCGAGGGCCAACAATTATGCGGGCGGTATATATGGCGCTGAAGCCTGTGCTATTCTATACGATAAGTTTTACAATGTATCTGCCTTTAGTGGGTTATGATAAGATGGTTTTTTGATTCTGCGTATATTTTCGGTTTTCCTGTTTTGGTTGAACCATATATTCAGGGGAATTGTTAATATGCCATTGCTGATTTTTTTATCTTTGCAACTAATAACTTGAATTTCATATATTATTAAAGTTTATTAATCCTTAATATGCCCTCAGCTCAGCACAATGTACTCGCGGAAACCGATCAGATTTTTGATCATTTCAGGGAAATGACCATAGGCAATGACCTGTTCTTTGAAACACCGTTTGGCACTAAGCCCCTTGTATATGCCGACTGGGTGGCCAGCGGGCGGCTATATGGCCCGATTGAGGAGCGCCTGATGCATGATATAGGCCCTTTTGTCGGAAATACCCACACAGAAACTTCTGTGACCGGTACTACCATGACAATGGCTTATCATACCGCAAGGGAAATTATTAAGAAACATGTAAATGCCGATCAGGACGATTGTCTTATTTCTTTCGGATCAGGCATGACCAGTGTGATCAATAAATTTCAACGCATGCTGGGACTGCGAATTCCTGAAAAATTACAGAGTCAGGTGGATATTGCCATAAATGCAAGACCCGTAGTATTTATTACGCACATGGAGCATCATTCTAACCATACCTCATGGCTAGAAACTATTGCAGATGTGGAAGTTATTGAACCAGATGAAGAAGGTCTGGTAAACATGGATTATCTAGAGAAACTGTTGGGGAAATATAAAAACAGACCATTAAAAATAGCTTCTGTTACAGCCTGTTCCAATGTTACGGGAATAAATACCCCATATCATGAAATTGCAGAACTGATGCACAGGAATGGTGGAATCTGCTTTGTGGATTTTGCCTGTTCTGCACCCTATGCTAAGATGGATATGCATCCTGAAAATCCATTGCAAAAGCTGGATGCCATTTTCTTTTCCCCTCATAAATTTCTGGGCGGCCCGGGTACCCCGGGCATACTCATCTTTGATTCAGCCTTGTATAGCAATAATGTACCTGATAATCCCGGCGGCGGCACAGTAAAATGGACCAATCCTTGGAAAGAATATCATTATATCGATAATATTGAGGATCGTGAGGATGGCGGGACGCCTCCATTTCTGCAAACCATTAAAGTGGCCCTCTGTGTGAAACTTAAAGAGCAGATGGGGGTTGATAATATCCTTGATCGCGAACATTATATGGTGAATAAAGCTTTTTCCCGGCTGGAAAAGATCAAAGGTTTGCATATTCTTGCCGGAAATGTAAAAGATCGCCTGGGCGTTATTTCATTTTATATTGATGGATTGCATTATAATCTTGGTGTTAAACTTCTTAACGACTGTTTTGGCATACAGGTGCGCGGCGGATGTTCATGCGCGGGTACTTATGGGCATTATCTCCTCAATGTAACGCAGGAATATTCCAGAAATATCACCAATGAAATTGATAACGGGGATTTTTCACACAAGCCGGGCTGGATAAGGCTTTCCCTGCATCCTACCATGACCGACGAGACGCTGGATTATATCCTTGATGCTATAGAAGTGCTGGCAACAGATTATAAAAAATGGGAGAATGATTATGTTTATCAGTCAGACACGAATGAATACAAACATAAGACCTACAAGGCAACAGAAGAGGCACTCATCGGGAAATGGTTTGATGAACTCGATTGATATTCATAACCGGAAATATACCCTTTTCATTTTCTTTTATTACCAGTCATTTAGACTACCTTTGACCTAAATAAATTTTCAAAAATGACACTTATTGTTATTGGAATTCTCGCCCTGCTCCTTGCGGTTGTCAGCAACAGCTCCAGTGATCCTGTACTTGTAAAAGCCCGACCATTTTTAAGATATGGAGGTGTGCTTTTGCTCTTAGTTGGCATTGTTTCATCCTCGATCAAGCAGATTGATGCCGGGGAAGTTGGTGTGCAGACTTTGTTTGGTAAAGTTCAGTCGCAGGTACTGGGCAGTGGATTGAATATTGTTGATCCGCTGGTGGAAGTTCATCCTTTTGTTATAAAAACCCAGAACTATACCATGAGTGCCATTCGCGATGAAGGAGATAAGGTAGGTGATGACGCCATCAGGGTATTAAGTTCAGATGGTTTGGAGGTTATTATTGATCTTACGGTTCTGTACCGTGTATTACCTGATCAGGCACCTAATATATACCGTGAAATTGGCGAAGATTATAAAAACGTGGTTGTGCGGCCGATAACACGCACTAAGATCCGGGATAACGCAGTATATTATGATGCGGTATCCTTATACTCAACCAAGCGAACCGAATTTTATTCCAGGATATTTAAAGATATAGAATCAGATTTCAAAAAGAGAGGATTATTCCTGGAGCAGATCCTGATCAGGAATATCAATCTGCCAACATCTGTTAAAGCAAGTATCGAATCAAAGATCAATGCAGAACAGGAAGCCCAGAAGATGCAGTTTGTTTTGCAGAAAGAATCTCAGGAGGCTGAACGTAAACGTATTGAAGCACAGGGTATTGCTGATTATCAACGCATTATTGCCACCAATCTTACTGACAAGCAATTGCAATACGAGCAGATAAAGGCTAATCTTGCTTTGGCCAGTTCTTCAAATGCCAAAGTAGTTGTGATAGGAGGAAACGGGAAGACACCTCTGATGCTTGATATGAAATAGGGATCATGGTACTTTTTGATCGTCATGGATCATCTAAGTCAAGAAATTAAGATAATTCTCCTTATTAATTATATGACCGGACGCTTCAGGATAAGTCAATAAAAAAGAAGGAGATACTTTTGATTTTGATTTTTCACTCCATTTGAATTCCCATGCGAGCAATTTGCCTCCAGTTTCTTCGATCAGGTCAATTTCGTGTTGCTGCCGCGTACGCCAGAAATATCGGTTTACAAGCCGTTTTTTATAATAGTCTGATTTAACACGTTCCGCCATGAGAAAATTTTCCCAAAGAGCACCAATATCCTGCCTCAACTGTATCGGGTTGAAATTCTTGATAATGGCGTTTCTGATACCATTATCGTAAAAGTAAATTTTTTTGCCTTTTTTTATTTCATTTCTAAGGTTTCGGCTAAAGGAACCCAGCTGAAAAATAACAAAGCATTTTTCTAGTAAGCTGATATAATTTTCTACTGTTTTAGGATCGGAATTTAATAATTGTCCGAGTTCATTATAAGACACTTCGTTACCGATCTGTAAAGCAAGGGCGATAAGAAGATTTTCCAGCAATGCTGGTTTTCGAATGCTTTCCAATGATAAAATATCTTTATATAAATAATTGGAGCTCAATTCTAAAAGAGATTCTGTGGCGTCGTCAGGATTATTGATAATATCCGGATAAAATCCATAAATCAATCTTTGTTCAAGCATTCTTTTTTCTTCTAATTCCGACGAGTTATTCACCATTTCTCCGGTAGAAATTGGAAATAAATGGTACTCTTTTTTGCGGCCTGTCAGCGGTTCATTAATTTCATTGGCAAGTTCAAGTGCCGATGACCCACTTGCAATGACCTGGATATCTTTAAAGTTATCTACCAGTAGTTTTAAGGTTATCCCAATGTTTTTTATCCTTTGGGCCTCGTCAATGAGTACAAGTTTATTGTTGCCGATTAAAAATTTTAATTGAGAGGACGTTACATTTTCGAGCAAGGGGCGAATATCCGGCTCATCACAATTTAAGAATAAGGATGGTGTTCCTGAATGAGATTCAATTGATTTTATCAGTGTAGTTTTACCAACCCTTCTGGGACCTAGTATTATAATAGCCTTCCCTTTATTAAGGTCGGACGTAATTTGACTTGTTATGATTCGCGGTATCATGTTTATGAAAGAATTAGGCTATAATCCGCAAATGTATATATAATTTACGGATTATAATCCTTAAATGTTAGTATATTTTGGGATTAGCCTGAAAAGGCCAGTCCCTTTTGCTCCTTGCCCTGATAAAAAAAATGAGAATGCCAAGTGCTATGATACCCAAAGCTCCGCCAATATACCACAAGTCTTTGGCACTTTGAGCAGGGTCTGCTACAGGGAAAAAAACAGGTCTCAGAAATATAAATAACCAACCAGCAATTGACAATAATGCCGGTACTGGGAACAGCGTCATTTTAAAGGGCCAGTTTCGCTTTTTATCTTTCAATCTTAATAAGATAAGCCCGACGGCCTGCCCTACAAACTGCACCAGGATACGCATCACAATAATGGCTTTTATGACATCCGTAAGTTTAAAGATCAGGCTGAAAATAAAGGCGGTGGCACAAAGGATAAGTTGCGAAACATAAGGGAAATTTTTAGTGGGATGTACCCTGGCAAAAATGCTGAAAAACTTCCCGTCTTTGGCTGCGGCATAAGGTATCCTGGAATAGCCAAGAATGACGGCAAACAGAGATCCGACTGCAACGCATAATATACATATGGTAACCAGCTTTGCCGCAGCAGCTCCATACAATTGTTCCATGAATATAGATATCACAAAATCAGATTGCTGCTGTTGCTTTAAGTTTACAATTTTCTGCCAGGGCACCACACCTAATACACTCATTTGCATGGCCAGATAGAGAAATGCTATGCCGGCTATAGAAATATATATGCTTTTCGGAATATTCTTTTCGGGGTTCTTGATTTCAGCACCCAGATGGCATACATTATAATAGCCCAGATAGGAATATACAGTACTCACAGAAGCCATTCCAAGTCCAGTGAAAAAGAGTGGACTGAGTTCGAGGCTGTGCGGGGGATAATCAAAGGCGAGATGCGGATTGAAATGTGTCATTCCCGCATATATGATCCATAATATGGTTCCCAAAACAATGACCCATAACACGATAGATATTTTACCAACGGATGTTATTTTGCGATATAGAATGAAACTCAAAAGAATGACCAATCCGCCCGAAACCATTTTTTGTCCCAAAGCATCCATCGGAACAAGATATTTCAGGTATGCAGCAAAACCTATGCATCCTGAAGCAATGACCAATGGCGCCTGGATAACAGTTTGCCAGATAAAGAGGAATGAAAACATGCTGCCGAGTTTCTTTGGGCCATATATCTGGTTCAGAAACACATAACTGCCACCGGCTTCAGGCATGGCGGCACCCAGTTCTGCCCAAACGCTTCCATCCATCACTGCCAATAAAGCACCGAATATCCATGCTATGATGCACTGTGGCCCGTTCATAGCAGCTACGACTGATGATATGACCACAAAAGGACCAATACCCACCATGTCCAGCATATTAATTGCTGAAGCCTGCCAGAGACCTAAGCCGCGAACCAGTTTTGGATTTTCAGAATTCATTTATCAGAGCAGGTTGTCAAAGGGCCTATAAGTTTCACGCAAAGAACGCAAAGTTTTCCGCAAAGCCCGCAGAGATTAAAAATGCTTTAATGACATTATTTTCTTTGTGTCCTTTGCGATACCTTTTTATCCTTTGCGGTTTGTTCTGCAGCACTAATATTTTTTTGGCTTGTAAGGCACAATTTTCAAACGCTCAAAAAGCGCTTTTGTTTTTGCGATACCGGCATCCTCATTCATGGCATAGTACCAGAAATTTTCATAATCTCCCTGGTTGATATACATTTGGGTTGCTCCCTGCGATTTGTGCTCAGCAAGTTCCCAGCTGGCTACGAGCTTGTAATTCAGCCTGTTCATATATCCGAATGGGGTTAACCTGTTAAAACTGAATAGGGCTGAATCCACTTTCATTTTTGTGTCGGGATATCCTTTTAATTCGGAGAACCTTATTTTTGAAGTGTCTCCTTTTATTCCCATTGTACCACTTAAAATAATGGGTCTGTCTTCCGGTTTTAAGTTCTTTACTGTTTCCAGTGCAAGGATGGTGGCAGCTTTGTGTCCGCCATGGGTACCTGGATTGGGAAGTAAAGTGAAAACATAATTATAATGGGTTTTGGTCATGATCTGGTTCAGCCTGCGTTTCACAAATTCCACATCCCATGTGGTATCAAGCGGGTCTTTTTCGTTGAGGGTATATTTATTGTCCATTTGATCCAGCATAAAGAAATTAGTAATACCCAGTATTTTGCCGGCATTCATCAATTCACGTTTCCGGATGGTAGGCAGGTTTTTACGCCCGATTTTTTCATCTGTCAATTCAAGTCCATAATAATCTTCCGCCAGTGTGGAATATTTATATCCTCCTTCACCATTGGTTATCAAACATATATCTGCCTGTCCTTTCAGGTCATGTGTTATTTTATATATGGTGGCCGCAAAACCCGATTCATCATCAGGATGGGCAATAACAATCAAAACTTTTAGTGCTGTATCTTTTTGCTGGGCCTTTGCTACCTGATTGAGGAGGATTATAAATCCGAAGATAATGATGGGTATTTTGATAAAGTTTTTCATATGCCAAACTATTTGTTGCAACAAATATAGCCAGAATGCTTGGGAAGCGATGCCCTATAAGAATTGCGGGCAGCGGGGTTACCGTTTCATATAACATAAAGTTCAAATAGGCCAGGGCTATCTGCGTTTATCGCCTGAAAACCTGGCTATTGGGCTTTGATCAATAAATATTAATAAACAAACTTTTTGAGGAGTTCAGGCAGTGACATATTTTTCTGTTTATGTATTGCAGGAAGTCCAGCCATGATTGATGCCCTGATATTATCTTCATTGTCATCTATGAATACTGCTTTATCCGGATCAATGGCACTTGATTTCATCACAAATTCAAATATTTCTGCATCCGGTTTCCGCATCCCGATCTGGAATGAATAATAGGCTTCATCAAACAGGTCACCAAGCGCATTCAACCCGAAATTCGTTTTTAATTCGTCGCGGATAGCATCATAATGAAAGATATTTGTGTTGCTGAGCAGATAAAGGGCATAGCCTTCTTTTTTCAAAGCTTTCAGGAGGTCTATATTTTCAGAAGGCATACCGATCAATAAAGCATTCCAGGCATTTTTTACCTGGTCGGCACTAAAAAATCTGCCACTGATACTATTGATGCCCTGAACAAATTCTTTTTCATCAATAAAGCCTTTTTCGAGCGAATCGAACAGGTGTATCTGCTGTTCCAGGGTATAGAACCGGTTGAAATCTTCCAGCCCGATCTGCGCGAAGGCATCTTTTGTTCTTTGCGCATCAATATCATAGAGCACTCCACCGAGGTCAAATATGATAGAATTATATTTTTGGGGCATAAAGGGTAAAGTTTTCTGCAAAAGTAGTAATTTTGCCCTTCGCTTTTTAGCGGGGCCTATAGCTCAGCTGGTTAGAGCACCTGACTCATAATCAGGTGGTCCCTGGTTCAAGCCCAGGTGGGCCCACTTGATAATCAAAGACTTGCAACCATAAAAATTGCAGGTCTTTTTTATTTGCACTCAATTTGCACTTGAAAGTAGGAAACAAATCTATAGTCAAATTCTATGCTTATTATTAAAATGATTACTTGTCTTTAAGACGTTTTAGCGGGCCTCTATATTCATCAATCAAAGCACTCAATGGGTCTGCATCAAAGAAAAAAGATTGTGAGTCAATACCGTAATCATCTGTTAATTCACACGCTTTAAGCGTCTCTTTAAGCGCCTTAGGGTTAACTTGTTTTTTCCAACCTGGAAAACCAATTTGGAAAACTACTTTAGGAACGCTACGAGAACCAAAGCCAAGAAATCCCTTCTCCTTTACATATTTAATTACGTTAATGTAATTGCCAGTTGCATCTTCCAGATAACAACCGTGCTTTCGCAGTAACCGATCAAATTCTTGAAATGTGATTGGATAATAACGCTTGTCAATTTCTCTGGTTTTCTTTTTGATAAAGTCAGCAATAAACAAAACTTCTGGGTCTTGCGTTTTAACGAAATTTTTGTAGCGCTTATACCTAGAATAATCACTTGCTGCAATATCTACTGCTAGGTCCTCGAATTCCTTCTGTTTTACATTCACTGTCCTTCCAATACGATTTAATTGATAAAGCAGGATTAACAAAGCTGTTCGCTTGTTTGCATCATGAAAGGCATGATCTTTTATTAAGCCAAAGAAAAGTGTTGCGCAAATTTCTTCCGGTTTTGTCCACTTTTTATAGGTGCCGAATCCTGTTATCTGCCTGCCTAAAGCTGAACCAAGAATATTGAAATCTTTAACCCCACAAATCGTCTCTTCTCCTTCATTCATGAAATAGTCTGCTATAAGATAGTGAGCCTTAATTACATCGATATAATTTATTAGTCCGTTACCTATAAATGGGTCGTCAACAATTTGAGAAATTGTCCTTTCGTATTCTTCTTTGAGCTGAGGTATTAATGTTTCCATTGGTTACTTTCCCTGTAAGATCATTGTGGCTTATCTCTATATTTATAGAAAAATGCAATATCAAATGATGAAAGCCAAAGCTCAAAGTTACAAATTATTGAAACTCATATTAAAGTTGTTGAGTATGGCATCTGATGTTAATTAATAATGCGCTATTTTTGGCACACAATTTTCATTTAAATAGGAATGGAAGTAATTTGTCTACAAGATGAAGCCTTTTACGCCTTGATTGAGGAGGTTGTTCAACGAATAAAGGAAAATTACAATGTCAAAGAGGACAAGTGGATTTCTTCGGATGAAGCAATGCATAAGCTCAGAATTAACAGCAAGACAACATTGCAAAAGCTAAGGGATAACGGGAAAATTCGCTTTTCACAGCCAGAAAAGAAAATAATCCTTTACGATATAGACTCTATTAATGAATATCTTACCAAGCATTCTAAGGAGGTATTTTAAAAATGGAAGAGAATCGAATTCAGTATATATCCGGGTTTAACAGCGGCTACATTATGGCAAAATACCATCCTGAATTATTTGAAAAACTAAGTGAAGGAACCACCTTATCTAATTCATTTTTAGAAGGTTTTAAGGCTGGTAAAAAAGAGTATGACCTGGAACTAAATTCAAAAGAATTATCCGAAATCGGACGCCTGCGTGAAAAATCTAAAACAATAGAGAGAGAGAAAGGCCAAAATAGGGATAGGTAATCTGCCAATTTGCTATTAAGCCTGTTAAAATTTCAGGTTTCATAAAAGTAAAAAAAGATGCCATTTAATTATCCTCTTATATTTTCTTAGCCATTCTGACAACATTTTTTGTTTCTTAAAGTATGCCGTTTTGTCATTAATCATGTTTGGCATTTTTTTCGATAGTGATAATTTGTCGATAGAGACGGCCAGATGTATAGCTTGGTGCAATGCCAGCTGAATTGAGTAACAATCTGAAAATTTCTTTAAAGAGATTTTCAATTTCACAGACTTTGACAGTATTTTTTGAAAGAGCGAGTTAGGCCTATCTCCCTTTTAATCCATTAACTAAAATTTAATCAGATGAAACAGGTATGTATCGTTCTATTGAACGCAGTATTGACAATTTTGTCTTTTTTTTGGGATGGCATTTTATTCATAATTGACTTATTCCCAACGAATAAAGGATACAATGCGCAATTCGGTTATACTTACCAAATTGCTTCGCGCGCAAATAAAGGATTCCTTATTTCCACATATAGGAAATTAACAAGGAAGAAAAGCTTTGAAAACTTAATAATATGCGGAGGTACCGGCAGCGGCAAAACCTCTAAACTACTGATTCCCATATTGTTTAACTTAAAAAACTGCTCCCTGGTTATTAACGACCCAAGTAAAGAGCTTTACTATAAATGCTCTGGGTACCTAAGCCAGTTTTTTGGCATTCAGGTTTTGAATTTTTCTGATGCCACATCCAGTGCCGGCTACAACATTTTATCCCGAATCAAAAAAGGCAATGACATCCAAAAACTGGCGGATTTACTTACCCGAAACACGATATCCGGGGGAAGCGCAGACCCATTTTGGGCAATTAAAACGAAGGAAACTTTATCAATCCTTATCCGTCTCGTTCTGTACCAGAAAAAGGAATATCAGACAATGGCAAATGTTCTTTTTTGCCTGAATAACCTGATGGCTAATCCAGAAATAATTGATGAACTGATAGTTAAAACACATGACTCTAAACTTCTTCTGGATTATAAAAGTCTAATCGCTACATCTGATAAGGTACTTCAAAACATTCTTTCAAGCACTAAAGCTGCACTTCAGATTTTTGATGACGAAGAAATTGCAAGAGTAACTTCCTTTGATTCAATTGATTTTGAATCTCTGAGAGAAAGACCAACGATTATATTTCTTCATAACTCTGTGGCTGATATGGCCTATTATAGCACCCTCAATGCAATCGTATTTCAGCAGTTCTATACATTTATTCTCAATGGGTTACCCAAAAAATCTGACCTAGACATTTTCATTATTCTAGAAGAAGCATCAAGCCTCTATGTTCCGGTACTTCCAATTGCCCTGGCAAACTGCCGAAAATATAGGGTTGGAACAGCAATATTAATACAGGCACCGGAGCAACTTGAAACCTATTACGGAAAGGAAGCAACCAACATCATCAATAATTGCATCACAAGAATATTCTTGGCAGGTTTGTCTTCTATTAATATGCTCAGGGAGCTTGAAACTATTTCAGGCAAGTTTACTTACAAAGACAAAAAAGGAATAGATAGGACAAGGCCACTAATAACTATTGATGAAGCCAGGATTCTCCCAGACAACAGAACCCTTATTCTTCATGCCAACATGCCTATTATTAAAGGTAGAGTGTCCCCATACTATCAATCATTCAAGTACAGTTCGTACTCAAATCTGCCACCGGTAGAACTACACAGAGAATTGCCCGAAAGACATATTCAATTTTTAACTGAACCACAAGAGGAGGAACTCGTATGAAAGTCCGCAGTAAAAAAATGTGGGAATATTTATCCCAAGCAGGTGTATTAGAAAGCCCAGAAGAATTAATAATGCAGGCCAAATTTGACTACCGTAGGCTGTATAAAAGAACCTGGAAAAAGAACATTAAAAAATGTAAGGAACTTAGGCCTACATTCACAAAAATTGAATTTGACGGCATCCTTGAAAGGGCAAAGTTGTACGGGTTACACCCAACAACCTATGCCAGGGACCTGATCTTAAGCAATCAGTCAGACATCTCTCTTATACCCAAAAAAAGTGAGCTTCAAGGTATTCTGCAAGCTATTAGCATGGCAGAAAACGCTCTGAGCAAGGATAAAGATAGTGCTGAAGCGAATGAATTGCTTTTAAAAGCTGAATCAATGCTTCTGACTTACTTAAATATAAGTGAATAAAATGATTGTGAAAATATTGGCTCGTCATAAACCAAGTTACAAATCCCTTATAGGATATATCCTACGAGGAGCAAAGGAGAACGGGAACAAGCCAATTATTTTTACCCATAATATAAAGGCCAAAGCAGAAGCATCCTGGGAAAAGGAATATCTGATAAACGAGTCACTCAGAAATCATCAAAGGTCTAATCAAACCTATCTATATCACGAAATTATCTCGTTTTCTAACAAGGAAGATGACACTCTGTTTACCAAAGAAATGCTTGAAGACATCGGGAATAAATATATTTCATTGCGAGGTAGAGAAGGAATATTTATCGGTGCAGTTCACAAAGACAGAGATCATACACATTTTCACTTTTGCACTTCTGGCCTCAAGTATAGAACAGGAAAGGCTTTCAGGCTGTCAAAATACGAACTACAGGGAATCAAAATTAAACTTCAAGACTACCACAAGGAAAAGTACCCGGAGATAAGTCATAGCTTTCCAGAACACGCACAAGGCAAAGCATACGTTACTGATAGAGAATGGCAACTTAAACATCGTGATAATCGACAGTCAGTCAAAGAACAGATTCAGAAAACTGTTAAGGAGAGTTTTGATAAGGCCAAAACTCAAAAGGAATTTTTAGATTTTTTGCAAGAGAAAAACCTAAACCATTACGAAAGGAACGGAATACCTACCGGAATAACGTTTGAAGATATGAAAATCAGATTCTCCCGTTTAGACATCTCAAAGGAGCAATATATGGCTAAAAACGAGGGAATGACGGCTGAACATAAAGCATTAGCACAGATAAGAAATCTTAGGCAAAACAATAAACAACCTTCTAAAGACCTTGGGCGTGATGACCGTTAAGAGTAGTAATAATATTCAAAAATCATACAAGGAATCACACCTCAGTGTAGTTACACTGGAGCGATTGAAAGGGAGAGAATATGTATCCAAGCAGTTTATCTCTGATCTCACTAATTCGAGCTATCTCAAACAAGTCGAGCGCGACCTGATAAGAAATGCCTTGAAAGATGAACCTAATACAATTAACGTTGAAAGGTTTTCTAAAAAGGTAAGAGCAGATTTATTGCCTCTTAAAGTGAATAAGAGCTTTTTAGTTGGTGAAGACCTAACACCATCGCAAGCCAGAACTGCTATTAAAAAAGGCAAATCCATATATGGATTGCAGGAATTTATGGGAGAAATTATCCAATCAGATAAACCACTGAAGTTAGCTCAAGTTGGAGATTATGAAGGATATATTAAAGGTAGAAGAACTGGCTTTACCCCAAGATATGACCAAGTATCCTTACCAAGTGAATTACGCGGTGAAGTTAAAAGTTATCAGGAGAGGATTTATGAAAGCCCGGTAAAAACGACAGCTGGAACTATTCATTTCAGTAGAGCCTATCTCGGTAATGAATCGGGAAGCTATTTCGGGCACACTCGAATTGAAGATATGGCTGATAACCAGACACGCAGGGTTATTGAAGTCCAAAGCGATTTATACCAAAGAGGAAACCTGGAAAAAGAAAAGGCAATCCCAATCTATGATAAAACCCATATCCTTTATGATGAAAACCAACAATATGGTTCTCAAGATGGGAAAATTGTTGCTCTTAAAGAAAGGAATGATGAAGTCACTAAACTCCAACAATACAATAATCCTACAGCCCATTACAGGATGATCCGAGAAGAAATCAGGAATGCCGCAATTGACGGCAATAACCAAATATCTGCTGGTATATCTAAGGGTATCACCAAGCTTCAATTTCCCACTGGTGAAACAGCAATGAATATTGAAGGTTTAGGAGTTGAAAACAAATGGGTATATCCAGTGTATCAAAAAAACGGGACAGTTGGCCATGTATGCGAGCTTTCTATTAATGATTTAAGCAAAGGCAAAGAAATTATTGAGCGAGGCAGAAATGGTGGCGGAGAGCGATGGATTATCATACAAATTCTTGGTGACGGAAAATTTACAGCCATTCCCAAACAATTTGAAGAACAATGCAAAACCGGACACAATGCAGAAGGATATCCATTTTTTATGGATTCAGTGATAGAAACATTTGATATTTCCAACAAGGTTGATACCAGCAATCCTGTTTATAAATTCTACGAAAAGGACATAGGTCATTATTTAACAAGCAAATATGGCGCTCAAATAGAAAAAGACAGTAAAGGTGTCACATGGTTTGAGGTCCATATTAAACCTGAAATGGCATCACAACCTGTTTTAGCATTTGGAGACTCATATTCTGATTTTGCCCATTTAAGACAGAACCTCAATCCTAAAAGCAGAAATCCAGAGCGAATGAAAATCAATTCAGATATCAAGATATCTAAGCTTGATAGTTATAACAAACAATATCAAATACTTAATATAAATAACGCATTAAAACAAAAGAGCATGGAAAAAGAATCAAATCCCAGAAAGACTACTGAAGCACAAATTTTTCTCCAGGATTTCAAGGAGCATGTTGAGGAATTTATTACGGGCAACCCAACAAAGATTGAAAAGTCTGAAATATCCAAAAAGACAGCTACTGAACAACAAGAGCTTGCAAGTGTCAGAGCAATTAGGGCAAGATATCGAACCCCTATAATAGAGAATACTAAAGAACGGGAGGCTGCTAATGCAGAACTGGAAACTACCGGCTTTAAAGGATTTATTAATGCCTTAGAGAAACCTACTCGTGAAGCACAAGCAATGTCCCAAGGAGATTCTGACAAAGACGAGGTTGAACATGATTACGAATAAGTATCATTTTAAGTACTTTATTTCGTCCTGTCTTTTTAAATTATATCTTTTTAAATTTTGGAGGTCCCGTGTTTTCCGGCACAAAGTGAATGCACTTATCAGAGGCGTATTTTAATCTCATATGATCGGCTATAGTTTCCAAATTACCATCATACGAAAGATATACAACTCTATCAATTAGCCCTGACCAACCAGTTATTAGATCAATCATGATTCCAATAGCTGAAGATGCTAAAACACCATTTGGCCATACGACCTGGGGCCTGCCTCCAGTAGCCCCGTATTTTCCCGCTTCAAGTCCAAGTTTTTTTTCTGTTAAAAATCCCAGACAGAACATGCAAGGTAGCCCAGGCATCGAAAGAACTACTTGCCCGGATATATACGGCGCGTTTTTATCCGCAGTAGTAACATCCATTCCAATATCAATGTAAGGGATTAGATACCTTCTGCATTCAGCTTCGAGTTCTTGCCTTTGGGCATAGGAATCCACACAGCCAATAACAATATCGCACTTTTGCAACAAATGGGGTTGATTTTGCCACTTATCATTAATACACTCAATTTTAGCATTTGGCAATATCTTTTTCATCATCCGTTTGGCTACTAAGGTTTTTAAGGTTGCTTTCTTAATATCGCTAAACCATCCCCCAATTAACCTGTTAAGGTTCGTATCTTCAGTCTTGTCATCATCAAAAACTGTTGTATTTATAATACCTATATGAGCCAGTTGCTGAACAATATGTGAGCCACCCCCACCTAATCCGACAACTCCAATCCTCACGTTTTCAAATAAGAATTGAGATCGTTCACCTAAAAATGATTGCCTGTCATAGACTTTACTCTCTTTAGGATTGAAAGGTTTGGCAAATTGTATCTGCATTGGATATCCCGCTACAGAGAATTGCGTTGGCTGGATAAACAATTTTTCATTTGGCATCTTGATATTTGCATAGAAGCCGTCAGCGCTTAAAATTAAAAATCCATGGGCCTGTCCAGAAGCAACATTTGCAATACTTTCTACCACGGCATTTAGACCTTTATCTGTCCTACTGGGCGAGGGCAGACCCTCGAAGTCGTGCAGGTGTACATGAAAGCAGCCGCATTTACTAGTCAGTGCCATTTGCATTGCTTCTCGTATCGCAGATGAATTTATTTTAGCTCCAACTGAATCGTCCCTGATGTAATTTTTATCTGAAACCGGCTCGTATTTAAAACAAGTGATGACTGTTGTCAGCTTGTCAATATTTGCTGTATAAGAGTATAAGAAACCTACTCTTTCATAAGCATATTTATGTTGCCGTCTTAAATCATCTATCATTTCCTGATGGATGTTTTTAGGCAGTCTGATTATTACATTTTTTTGCTTTTTCATTGTTTTCTGAACGGTTTTAAGTGTATCATTAGCATTTCAGCGAGTCTTAACCCAGAAAGGGTTTGCCATGAAAGCGCATACCAGTTTGTTCCAAGTACCCTAATATTTCGCTTCCAGTCTTTTTGCGCAGAACAGTCAATCTTTTGAGCAAAAAACATACTTGATTGATAACCGTCTTTAAGGGCTGGGCAGAGTAAAGCATTTACCTCACTTGGTTTACACCCTTCAGGAAGTTTAAGGTTTTCAATCATAATGTAAGTATAACCCCCTTCCTCAGATATACTGATTTGGGGGGCTATCTTCTTCAATTCATCAATTTGATCTTGAGGAAAATCCATTTTTCAAACTTATTTATGATGATGCTCCATCTCTAACATGTCCAAAAAATTCTTCTCCACCTTTGATGGTTACGTGTCCATTATCATCTAATGGTGTCAATATACCTTCGATAATCTCCTCAAGTTCATGGGCAGGAGGTACTCCTCCGATCCTCTTGATTTCGCTTACCGGATGTTTGCCCCTGTGAATCTCATGTGGTTTATCGTTAACCGAAATGGTAACAATACCATGATGATGCTCTTTGGTAAAAAAGTGTTCAATCCCGGGACGGGCTAAATCCACTTCTTTAGCATCTTCAATAAGTTCATCCTCCCAGGGTTTCTTATTGGCAAGAAATATTGGAATCCCATCCGTTATTTCACCCAATTTCCTAATCTCAGCACCTGAAATGTACTGTTTGTGCCATGAATGGTGCCTGCCTTCAATGGTAATTTGTAAACTGTGTTGGCCACCTTCTTCGGGGCCGGTTTTTAAATCTGTCATTGTAACTTTTTTTAAAAAAATTCTCTCCAAAAGTTAGCGAAACACCGTACAGGAGGGTACTAGTGTTAAGTGCAATGAACTTACCGGCATTTGGATTGTTCGTAAGAAACTGTTTACTTTGTCGGTAAATAGAAAAAGGATGCATAGGTGATAAGCCTATAACTGAGCTCTGAGAGAACTTTTTAATCCTTTATAGCCCAATTGGTCAGTGCAAATGACCGATTGGGTTTTTTGTTTAGGTCTGTTTTTTTATCGGCTCATTTTTAATTAGTTAATATTTTTTAAGTCAAATGCAAATTTTTGATAGCTTATCAGGTCCCTTGCTTCCTGGTTTGCAATCCAGGCTGATTCCTGGTGGCTGAGGTTTACGACATCGTTTGTTTGAAGGTTGCCAAAACTGGAAGATACCGTTTCCAGAATAGCCCTTTCACGGTCATTAAACAGACTATCGTCAAAACCTGCCAATCCTAATATCGCATCCCCATAATTGCCGTTATCAAACAGCACTTGGTAAATTTCTATCAATTGGTCGTCATTCAGCTTTTCATATAATTTTCCATATTCTGCTGGAACAGGACCTAACTGGATGGCCCTGTAGGTAATACCAGTGATTGAGAACCCCGACTTTTTAAAATATCCAAAGTCAGCGTAGAACATCAATTTATTCAGTTTTGTCTTAAACAGGCCACCATTAGGGGTTTGAGCCGTAAAGAAATTGATCACATTTGCTATCTTCCTAAAATCCGGCTTCTTGTAACCGGAATATTCGTTCGGCAATTCATTGCTGAAAATACGTCCCTCCCAGGCTATGTCCAAGGAATGCTTTTCATTTTTATCTATCAATTCATTGATACGTTCCATAAGTTGGCCTGTTTCCTTTTCTGACAATAAATGAGAACTGGCGTTGACTTGTCTTGCAAAATTTCCTGGCTCTTTTACCGCTAAAATTAGTCTCCCATTGGCAACAGAAGGTATTTCCCCTGATTCATACAACCGATACGTATTGGCTCCAAAGCCTAAAATTTCTGACATTTTACTGGCAGAAACCTCATACCTTTCCCTGATTTCACGAATTTCATCAGGGAAGGGTATGCCATACTTTTCCCTGTATTGGTTATATAATTGTGTTAAATTCAAATCGTCAAGTTCAGTGGTAGTGAACTCAGCCTGGTTTACTTCGTCAAGGAAGTAATGGCTCATTATCTCAAACTCTTCTTTGCGAAAGATCAGCCTTTCTTTGCGAGTTTGCAGCTTCATGTCCTCGTTCGAGATGGGGCTTTTCATATGATTATTTGTTTTTAGTGTTTTCTCTCAATGGATACGTCATGGCTCTTTCGGATGGGTGAAATGAAATGCATATCGTTGAGTTGTCGCGATTGCCCATTGTAATCTTTATATAAACTTCCAAATCTTTGACCTCTTTACCAAACACCCACATTTCTGACTTTCCAAAAAACTCATCCTCCAAAGGGCCTTCGGAATAATCAGTAAAATGCAGATCATCGATTACCTTTTCCCTAAATGAACCAATGATACCCAAATCAGCAAGTGCCTGGTTGTTCTTGGGCCTATTGTAAAATACAATACCCCATACTCGTTTTTTGACTTTGAAGTCACCTAAAAACTTTTCAACCTCTTCTTGCGTCATCGTATCTAATGCAAAGCAAAACATTTTTTACGTATTAACCTAAGAAGTTGAATAAAAGTTCAAATTTGTTAAGAATTTTAACTTTATCGTTTATATAACATATTGGAATAGTTTTATTGCAGTCTTGCCGGGGTTCGGGGGTGCAACTCCCGCAAGATAGCCTGTCCTGAACGTAAAGACTACTGTCTACGGAGGGACAGGCTATCTTGCTATTCAAGTTTATAAGCTACATTGAAACTTTTAACAAGGCCTTAAAATATTTGTATATTGCGACATGATGGTTATAATTCTATTGAAGTTTCAACTTAAATGTTCAGCAGATTAATTCCTGACTGGGAGGAAATCAATAACTTTAATCAGTCATTAACTGAGGGTGAAATTTATTTGTTGAAATTTCTCGATGAGTCATTAAAAAAGGATGATTCTTTCGAAGAAGGTAATGAATTAACAAATTACAATGGCTGGTTAATTTTTGTTCAGCCTTTTCTAAATGGTAGTCGACCAGATGTTATTATTTTTAATCCAAATGTTGGAGTTCAAATTATAGAAGTAAAGGATTGGAAT
>Ga0364860_10521_pt2 | contig 22087 bp, 16 predicted proteins | sample ExccelAu500001D4_FD_206916 | JGI IMG/M metagenome (GOLD analysis project Ga0364860, IMG submission 206916) | Enriched cells from Trout Bog Lake Hypolimnion, Wisconsin, USA - BchlTB.Aug20.5000.01 .D4 | ecosystem: Environmental > Aquatic > Freshwater > Lake > Hypolimnion/Profundal zone | place: USA... | reverse complement strand
ATATCCCATGCGAATGTACAATCGACCTGCTATCGTTTGAAATCACCGACAATCGGCGAACCAGGGCTGGCGCTAACCGGAAGCGTGAAGGCCCTATCGATGAGCCGCGAATGAACCTTTCGCGAGGGAACCCGGCCTCCTCACAGGCCTCATACGCATCCTTCTCTTCGTCTACTGAGGCCAAAAAGACGTTTGCTCCGGCACGCTCGAGCGCGGCGGTTAGGTTTAAGGCTGCGTAACCGAGTCCGAACGACTCCTGCGCTATGGACGGAACCAACTCTATTACGCTCACGCCTCCAAGCAACTCCCGGTCAGCTTTATCATTGCTAGACATGATCGTTCACCAGATTCATCCGTATCCTACGAATGAATCCCCTAAAGCTCATTGGAATTAACCATGTACCGAAGTACATCGCCAGATGAATTGCTCGCGGCTTTCCTCTTCTGAAGGCAGAGACCAGAAGCGGGACGAATGCACTCCAATCACCCCGGCTCGCCGCAGAAAGGCTGAGATTGGTTAACAAGAATGCGGCATATGCCTCGGGCGTAAAATGCGACTGCATTCTGTTGACCCAGTTGAGGGAATAGCGCCAATCTGGCGTACTACTCACGCTTCCGCGATTTTTCTCAGAGTGACAAATGACCAAAGGTTCACTAACAAACTCGAGTCCTGCTCCAGGGATGGCAAAAGCACGAATCAGCCAGTCCCAATCCTGGTGTCTTCGTAGTCCACTTGTGAATAGGCATTTCCGGAATAGCGCAGTTGGTGCAACCAGCGTTGGACAGAACAGCGCACCTTCATTTCGAAACAAACTCCTCTGCCCCCAGGCGTAATCCGCAAATGGAAGGAATGGTTTCCTTAGTGGCGCTATGAAATCCGCAGCAGGCGTCCTCCCAATAATCTCGCACGAGATCACGGGAAAACGGTGCAAAGAGATCTTACCTAGCGCCAGTTGCTTCTCAAGCTTTTGGGGCAACCATTCGTCGTCGTCGTCGAGCAGTGCAATCCACTCCCCCTTCGCGTTATTAATCCCAGCGTTGCGCGCATCCGATCCCCCAAGGTTTTGCGGCAAAGCCAGGACACGCAGGCGGGCATCGGCCCCCCGGATGATCTCAAGGGCTGAAACCGTGCTTGGATCTGGTCCGTCCACCACGACGATGACCTCCAAATCAGTGATTGTCTGTAGCAGGACGCTCCTGACCGCCCGCCCCACTAAGTCCTGTCGATTGCGTGTCGGAATTACAACTGTTACAAACGGATTGCGCTGGTGCATTGGTTCCTTGTCATAATGCGAAAGGGAGTCGTGGTTGACGGTGGGGGACTGAGTCATCGGTGTCAGTTACTAAAAAACATGTAAGTTGACCTATTTAATAGTGTTTGATATAAGGGTTTGATCAGATTTCGCGTTAGCCGGTTAGGTCCTCCCCAGCAAACCATATTTCGGTACTGTAAGCTTAGGGGAATCTTGACCTCCTTCAACCCTGCGATGCCTGCCATCTCAGCTATAGACCGTACTTGAAAGCAATTTATGTGCTCAAGAGGGGCCACAGCATTCAATGAGTTTCGCGAATTTTTGGGGGCTGCCCAGTCCATTATTCTCAATTTTCTGGCAATATCCCAGCCGGGTGGGACACTGATCTTCAGTACGCCATTCGGCTTCAGTAGCTTTTTTAACTCCACCAGTGTCTCCACCGGGCGCGGGAGATGTTCGAACACCTGCTCCGTATTTATGAAGTCAAATTGGAGATGATGTGGCTCCTTTCCAACTATGACCTTGATACCTTTAGAGACTGCATACTCAATGCGCTTGCTAGAAAGTTCTAATCCGTAGGCATCGCATCCAAAGCCCTTTGCCATGAGTGCCCACTCGCCCCAACCCATGCCAAAATCAAGGAATTGTAATGAGGAAGCCGGCCTTCTGAGGTATGCGATGATGCGCATTATTTCCTGGGCAGCGAGACAATGAACTTCTGTGGAACCCTCATCCAAGTGACGGAGCATCGCCTTGGAAGGATCGATCCAATGCTCGTAGAGTTTTTCCATTAGTGCGTCATTCAGGACATCTCTTTGAAAGACCAGGTCGCATTTGTCGCACTTAAGCAAGCAGTAGACAGCTCGTGTCATATAGTCGAACTCAATACCCCCTTGCGGAGCGTAGAAAGTTTCCAAATATTCCTTGACAGGGGACGTATCAAATCCGCTTTCGTACAGCTTTGTAAAGGTTGACGAAAGACAGCAAGGGCATTTTTCTCTCTCGATAAAATATTGGGTTGTCATAACTCCTCTTGTTGCCCTTGTGAACGATAGGTAAAAGAACCTGCGCGAGTTGCTGATCTCGTGGCGCAGAGGGACACCGTCGATTATCAATATTTTCGAGCCGAGATGCCTGCGGGAAGAGTGGGTTGGAAATCAATTCATGACAGACTTACTTCGCGCTTCTCGCGGGAGGTCAGTGACCCTCGCTCCCTTAAAGCCGGGTTCCCTGTCGGTCTTCGAAGACCTGTGATTCCTGCTCGCTCGAGCCCCACGCTGCCTGGGCTATAACATTGCGAAATCGCTCCCTAACATCGTTGGCGTTGAACTTTTTCCGCGCAATGATCCAAGCATTTTCGCCTAGTCGGCGTCGAAGGGTCGTGTCTCTAAGCATGCCACGCAAAGCTGCGACTAAATCGGACTTATCCTGTGATCCGACCACGACGCCGCATTGGTTTTCCTTTATGAAGCGGCAGGAGCAAACTTCACTGGGCCCATAGCAAAATAGTGGCCGCCCTGCCGCCAAATATTGTGGGATCTTTGTCGACATGGACAAGCGGGTATATTTCCGAGTGCTGTTCTCAAACGACTCCACATGGACCATGACATGTCCGGATTTGAGTACGCCTGCTACTTCATGCTGCGCAAGGAAGCCGACAATCTCCACGCTTGGTCCCGCTATCCTGTCCCTAAATTCAGATATATCTTTGGCTGGGGCGTAAATGTAAAGCTTTCCCAAAAACCCCTCGGAATTCAGATACCCCAGCGCCTCCCCAATCTCCTTCAGTGAACGCCATCGCTCATTCTGGAGACCGCCGGCATATACCAACCGCGGGCCGACCGTTGGGTCGAGCACGGCCATTGGTTCTATTTCCGCCGCCACAGACGTGCAGTTCATGAAGCTGTGAAAAGGCACTCCGAAGGCAGAGGAGTATTCCGCCGCCATTAATTCCGAGATACTCATACCAACCGGCGCTGCTTTTATGATTCTATGAACCAAGCTCAGAAGAATGCGTCGTTGAAGCACCAAATCTAGTCTTCCGGCATACAAGGTCGACTTCCAGTCATCCATGAAATGCGGAATGATGCCGACACTGCACAATTGTGCGCAGTGTAACGCCAGAGCTGCGATCTGAATGTTACCAAGACAGGTGTGCACCACGTCGGGGCGGAACTGCACAATGGACTTCTCGATGTGCTCCGGCAATTCATATGGTAACAAGTCCAACCACTTGCGCAGGCTTGGGAGCACCACATCTCTTATCTGTCTGCTGGCAGCTCCTTCGTTTTTCCAAGATGGCGTCTTCAGGCCTGTTCCAGCGGATCTCGAAATCCTCATCCGACTTCGAAGCCATCGTAGACCGAGCCGTTCAGTCGGAGCTAAATGATATTCGAAATCTGCTCGGCGCTTACAAGGAAGTGAAGACGTGAAAACTTGAGCCAGTTGTTCGGCTGGCCATCCGGCGAAGAGGTTGCTCATGGTGATGCCAGTTGCCGTGGTAGCCGATATAGACTCGCCGTTTATGATTAGAACCCGAGGATATCGTTGTGTTCTCATCTATATTGCCGGCTCCGACCGCCCCTAGATTGAATCCACCAAAGCAAATAAAAGTAGAATACAAAAACAGTTTGCGGATTTTGGAATATTTGCGCATTAGCAGAGATATAGAAGACCGTCAAACTCGTCAGGCAGAAAAGTACGGTAGCAACCGGATTTCGTCCGAGAGCGTCGAGCCATGTGAGTCCGAGTAATCGCCCCAACAGAAACACTACGACCGGCACTCCTAGAAACGTTACATCGCCAGCTAGCCACGCGTATAGAGTGGACCACTTTATTTTGGAGTCCCAGCCAAAGTCGCGACCGACCCGTGCGGGGTAGGTCTCGTCCTGAATTGAGTATTGCCCACCGATAACTTTTTCGGCAAGCCAAGTCAAAACGCGCGAGTGTCCGACGCCATAAGTCCAGACGAACGGTTCCTGCATAGCGAGAGACAGGCCGTAGTATCCGTGTCCAATATAAGAGGACAACGCCGTGTAGCCGGATCCATAGACTTTCGCGATAGGACCGTTGAACCCAATTTCCTCGAACGGAGTTGCACGAATGCGCGCTCCCCCGTCAATATTCACGCTTTCCGTGAACGACCCGCCATTTCCACGACCCTCAATATTGATAGCAAAGTATGGCAAGAACACGGTCAGAGCCAAGATAATCGAAAGGCAGAAGAGAATTACGCGCTTCGGTTCGAGAAGCCTTGACGGATCTTTGCTACGGATGACAAGAAGCCACGGCATCAAAAGCATTATGTCGACAAGTCCCTTGTTGGTTCCTATAAGAAGAAAGATAAACGCTCCGCCAACTATACCCACAATTGCGAGACTTTTGAGCAGAAGGCCTAACCGGCTCCAGAACACGATCGTCAGCGGCAGCAAAGCCCAGATCAATGGGGAGAGAAGCATATTAATGTACTCCACAATTGTCGGGGCAGCGAAACTCGCGGCATTGCGAGTCTCGCCGTAAGCTTGCCCAGGATTTGTCATTGCTCGAACAATGTTGATATCCCCGCCGGTTCGCGCGATCACAGTCGGCATGAGCATCACAAGTGTCACGAGAGCTCCAAGCCACACTAGCTCATTCAGTGCCAGTGGCAGCCGGAATGATGTTGGCTGGTGTCTGCTGACCGCGGTAACGTAGCCGAATAAGAGAGCGAGTTGGTTAGCAAACAAGAACAGGTAAAGCTGAATTGGATCCGCGACTGGCCAATCCCATGGACCAAACGCAAATACAGCAACCGTCATGAGAAGGAATACTTCGAAAAAGATTATAGGAAAGTAACGGACAGCAGCCGGCAGCCAGGTCGCCAGTGGCTCGGTTGCTCTTGTTTCTGTGCGCTTCACCCTTGTCCTTCATTTCTTGCGGTGCTTAGCATCGGTAGACGTTTTTGGTTCATAAGGGTCTTGGCATTCGCCATAATAAAGGGCAGAAGGAATATGCAGCCTAAGACCGCTCCAAGTCTGAGCGCGGATAACAAAGCTGGAAGCCTATCAGGTCCTGCTGTGTACGTCGGAATCAAAACCCTCGCGACGGTCACCACGGCGGCGACATAGACTAATGCACCAACACTGCGATATGTGCCCATTAGTGGTAAGTCGAAGCGACGATGCAGCAACACGATGAAAAGGACCGCCCCGATAGCCCAAGACACTGTCGAGGCGATCACGGTGCCGATGGCTCCAACAGTGAGAATAAGCGTGACGGTAAGAATGATGTTCAGGATGAGGCCGGTCACCACGTAGGTAGTTTCGATCTCCAACCTGCCGAGTCCCTTACATATGGAAGTTCCTGACCCGGTCAGTATCACGGCAATCGCGTTTCCCGCGACGATAAGAAAGAGGATCGGGGCAATCCCCGGAACACTTCTTCCGAGCCAAAAGACGGTTAGACGATCGTACAGGGAGAGGACAAGCACGCTGACAAGTCCAGCCGCTACGGGAAAGACCGACGCCATCGTGACGTAGAGCTTTTTCACGCCCTCCCAATCTCCACGGCCGTTCATCGCGCCGCTTGCGGCGATTGTTGGATTGTAGAAGAAGTTGCTCGATTCCATCACAACCGAAGACATTTTTGCCGCGATGGCGTAAATTCCCACCCAGGCGGGAGAAGCAAACCCGGCGAGCACCAGTTTGTCAGTCTCGCCGCGCAGAAGCGAGGAGAAGGACCCGATAGAGAGAAGTCCCATATAACGCCGCGTCGCCAGCACGTCCTGCCGCGTGGGCCACTTCGGTCGGATATCAACCCACCCGTAGAGATACGAGGCTCTCAGATAGTACCCGACTCCTGTCAATAAAGCCGCAACACTGTAACCTGCAAGCAGGCTCCAAAGCCCCGTTCCTCTCGCCAGACCGATCAGCAGGACTCCTGCGTTCATGAAGCCGGCTAACGTTTGGATGACGGAGGCATAGCCTGCTTCCTGACTTCCCCGCAAAACCGCAGCAAGAGACTCGTTTACTCCCCCTAGAACGGTCACGCCGACAATGCAGGGGAGAATAATCAGTGCGCTTGCACGCAATTCCAGTGGGATATGAAACAACTGGACCAAGGAATGCCTGAAAGCAAACACAAGCGGGAATGTTACGACGAACACCATCAGGGTGATCGCGATCCCGAGGCCTGGAAGCCGCCTGATCTCTTTCCTGTGGCCCGCGCCATAGGCTGAAGACACGCGCCAGAGCAGTGTTCCTCCTAAAGCGTTCTGGAAGATCGTAGTGATCGTCGAAACCGACAGTAGAACTTCCCAGCTTCCGTATCCGACCAACCCTAGTTTTTCGATCACAAATGGAACGGTTACGAGCGAAACCAGCATGGCGCTGACCCGGCACGCCAACAACAGAGCGCTGTTCTTGAACAGCCCGACCCGTAGTGTACGGGAGCACGTAGATTCGGCGTGATGCGGTGCGGTTTTTTTATCAGAAGTTGTAGCCACGTTCACTATGCCTTAGCCTTTATCTCAGCTCTGCACGCAAGTTAATGAACCGCTACAGCATAAATTGAGGCAGACGCTGCCGAGGACATGATCGACTGGCTATTGGCAAGGATCGACTTGACCTTGCTCGTCTGCACATACAGTACGTCCGTTGCGTGTAACTGCACGTCTTCAGCTTTCCCGCGAGACATTTTCTCAAAGTGCAAGGTAATATCCGCCATGGTGCCATCGCCATTCCGCCGCAGAAGATGGATTGTTCCGGTTCTTGCTGTTAAGGCCGTCCCGTTCGCTAGTGAGATGGCCTGTAATGCGCTGAGCGTACCTTCCTGCTCCATCACATACCCACCAGGCCGATTCACTGCTCCCAGCACGTACACGATGCCTGCTCTCTTTACCTGAACCGTATCACCGGGATTCACGATTGCATCCTCGACGATTTTCGGATTCGTGGCTCTTGAATAGTGGACAAGGACAGCGCTGCCCCCAGCACTGCCGCGCGTAATCTGGACTTCATTGCCGGCGACCAATGTAGTTCCGCCAGCGAGCGCCAAGACGTCCACTAGCTTGCGCGGAGCCAACAACGGATACCTGCCTGGAGAGGCCACCTCGCCTACGATCGTCACTTCAGGCGCTGTATATTCCAGTACCGTCAGAGTGACCTGAGGGGTCTTCAGAATCTGATCGTCCAAGAGTTTCTTCCGAATTTGGTCGCTTGCTTCAGACACTGTCTCTCCAGCAACGTGCATTGTCCCCAAGATGGGTAGCGCAAGATCGCCTTGCTGGTCGATACGGAAGCTTCCTACCAGATCAGGGTCATCGAGAACGTTTAACTCCATCAGAAATCCTGGAGCGAGAGTCAGCTGTGCAAAATCTTGCGGCACCACGGCCAATCCGGACCTTCTCGTTGTAGCGGCCGCATTTGACCGTGTTAGGCCCGTAGCTGCGGAAGAGAACCTCCCGTTCGAGAAACCGGATGGCTGTCCCATGTCGGTCTGAGCAATGCTGGCTTCCGCAAACAAAATCAGAAGCGCTGCCGTGACGAGCCATGAGTGAGGAAATTTATGCGTCATGTAACTCCTGTTTTTTGCCATAGGTCGAGCCATAGTATTCGTAGCCGTAACAGTAGTCGGCTGACTTGCTGCTCAGTCGATTCACCACAAAACCAATCACAGGTATTCCATTCCGCTCGATTACTTCTGCCGCGCGAGCAAGCTGCTGCCTGGTGACGACACCGGCGTTAACCACCCAAAGAGTGGCGTCAGTTTTCGTCGAGATTACGACAGCGTCTGTCATCAACAGCGCCGGAGGACTGTCGATCAGGATAATGTCGTAACGCGGACGTAGCTCTTGCAGCAACTCGTCGAAGGCCGTCGATCCGAGCATCTCGGATGGCATTGGTGGACGTGGGCCCGCCGGCATGATATCTAGCTTGTCCACATACGAACCATGGACAGTAACTTCCGCGCTTGTACGCGTGCCAGCTATTACATTGCTGAGCCCTGGTTTATTGGGAACATACATGAGGCGGTTGATATGCGAACGGCGCATATCAGCATCTACGACAATCACCTTCTTGTTATGCTGTGCGAAGGCGACGGCCAAATTTATCGTCACTGTAGTTTTGCCTTCGCCGGGAATGCAACTTGTTACCAGGATGGTTGTTGGGCCCCCACCGGCTCGAGAGAGCATGATCGAAGTGCGTAGCGCCCGGAATGCTTCAGCGGTGATGGAGTCCGGTTGATTCAACGTCCAGATCGGCATTGGAACGAAAACTTCGTTCGTGATCGTCTTGCTCCCTCTCCGCAGCCGCCGGGCCCTAAATGTCCCGACCGGCTCACCAACAAGCGGGATGGTGCCGAGTACGGGCTTTCCGGTAATACTCTCCACCTCCGAAGGGATGGTCACCGTCGAGTCGAAGTTATCGCGAGTATATGCAATGAAAAGCCCAGCGAATATCCCAAATAGTACTCCCATCAATACATTCTTAAAATGTTTCGGGCGGACCGGAATGGATTGCGCGCGTGCTGGATCTACGATGGTGATATTCGTAGCCTTGATGCCTGCGGAGACATTCGCCTCCTGCAACTTGGTGTATAAGTCTTCGTACAGCTTCTTGCGCGAAAAAGCTTCCTGGCTCAACACTGCAAATTGAACCGCCTTCTCGTTGAGCTTGCTTGCTGCCGTCTGCTGTTGATCAAACTGCCTACGGATTTCGCTTTCGGTCTGCTGTGCTATCTGGAAATCTGCATTTGCGCGCTTGACGATCTGCTGCAATTCTTCTTGGATTTGCTCATCCAACGCGTGTATCTGGGTTTGCATATCCTTGAGGTGCCGATTGTTGGCCCCGTACGTTGTCGAAACCTCCGCAAGTTGTACCTTGATTTGATTTTGCTGCAGTCGGAGATTTTGGAGGTTCGATAGCCCGCCACCTTGTGTAAGCACTAATGAGTTGCTTTGCGCAGCCAACGGATCATTTCCAAGACCAAGAATGGCGTCCGCACTGCCGCTTTTCGCAATGCGGTAGATCGCTTCCCTCGATATGCGATTCGCTTCAGCTACCGTCAACTCTGCATTTAACGCATCGAGCTTCTGGATTACGACGCTATGGATCTGCCCTTCGCTGACAGTGTCTTTCCCCGATCCATATGGCGCCGTCGTGCTAAAGCTGAGTATTCCACTCTCCTTTTCAAAATCGGTAAGCTTCTTTGCTGAATCTTCGACATTGGCCTTGAGATCCGACAACTGTGCCGTCAACCAGTCGGAAGTCTCGGCTGCTGCACTGTAGTGAGACTGGCGGTACTGATTCTTGTATCTGTCGATCAACGAATTCGCGATATCTGCAGCCTGCTTCGGATCATGGCTTTCGTAGGTCACTCGAATCAAGCGTGTTCCGTGAATTGGCTGTACTTTCAAATGCAACCCGAATATCTTCAACAACCATGACCGCGTATGTGGCGCTTCTTCAAGCTGCAATCCCTGCTCGGAACTCAGTTTGAGAGCCATGCTGCCCTTGGGAGTAAATGGAGGCTGCGAGAAAAGTTTGAGCTGCTGGATCACAGCCAGCGCCAGAGAGTCGCCTTGTAGGATTGCTGTCTCCGTCTGCAGGTCCGTCTGAAGACCTTCTCCGCCCGAGGTCAACTGTGACAAGTCCCCAAGCCCCAAGTCCAAAGAACCGGAGCTGCTCTTATTCAATTCAATCGTGGCTGTTGACTGATACGATGTCATCAAGGTAACGATAGCTGCCAACAACCCACAGATCACAATCGAGCCCAAAATCCACATCTTGCGTTTCGTCAACACGCGCATAAGATTCTCCAACGCATGTGTATTGAACGAGTCGGGATGGACGGTTGTCATCATGGAGTTCATCGGCTTTTCGGTACCAGTATGAAGAACTTCGTAGTTACTCAATTTAGATCCTTGGCGTAGTGCGGCACCCAACACGGAAGACTGGGATGCAGAAAGGAATTGCAATCATTTAGTTGACGACCAACACTTGTCTGTGCAGAATATGACCTGACCTTTGGACAGCCATTAGTGTCTATGCTGCCACTAGTACCCGGTGCTGATTCTGAGACGTAACAGCCTTACGTCGCCTGGCGGGCCGCAGATGCAAGTGTGACCTCGCTGATTCTTTCTGCGCGTCGGACGGGAACAGAAATTCCAAGCGCCTTGACGGTTGAGAACTCGATCGCAAATGCCGTCTGGAGAAGCTGTGAATCGGGATTGTATTCCGGCACAAGGCCCTTCAGCAGGAGAACTAGGCGAGCAGTGTCGCGCCGTTCGACGATCACCCTGAGATCCTGCAGGTACGCTTCAAGTTGTCTTGCGTCACCGTCGTTCGGGCTCACATAACTTTTGATCTGAGCATGCGAAGTCGGAACAAGACACTCATCCTGCAAATTCAATTCTTCAAACAACTTTTCCCCTGGACGCAGGCCGGTGAACTGAATCTTGATGTCTTGGTCAGGCTGTAGCCCAGACAGTAGAATTAGATTTCGGGCCAGATCGACGATCTTGACTGGCTCACCCATATCGAGGACGAACACTTCTCCGCCCGTCCCGATGGAGAATGCTTGCAGGACAAGCTGGGCCGCTTCGGGAATGGTCATAAAATAGCGCGTCATCGCCGCGTGGGTGATGGTCACAGGGCCGCCCGCAGCAATCTGCTCCTTGAAAATGGGGACGACACTGCCATTGCTCCCCAGGACGTTTCCAAAGCGCACAGCGACAAACTTTGTGTGCGACTTCGCCTGCATAGAGCGAATCAGCAACTCCGCAACACGCTTCGTTGCGCCCATCATGCTGGTCGGTCGCACCGCTTTATCGGTTGAGATCATGACAACATCTGCAACACCATTTACGGCGGCTGCCTTCGCAACGTTCATCGTTCCGAAAATATTGTTTTCAACTGCGGCGAAGACATGGCGCTCCATCATAGGGACGTGTTTATATGCAGCTGCATGAAAGAGTATGGAGGGTCGGTGCTTTTGCATGACAAAGTGCAGGGCTTCAGGCCGGATAATGTTTCCGATCTCCGGATAGAATGCTACCTGCGGGAAGGTTGCACGCAGTTCTCTGTCAATTTGAAAGAGCGGCGTCTCCGCGGCGTCGAAGCCTACGATCGCCTGCGGTTTGAAGTGCGCGATCTGGCGGCAGATCTCCGAACCGATCGAACCCGCCGCGCCTGTAACCATTACAACTCTTCCCTGGATTTTCTCTCGGATACTGTCTACGTCAAGCTGTGCCGGCTTTCTGCCCAATAGATCTTCCACTGCGACATTTCGGATCTGCTTCCCTAATTCCGTACCCTGTATCAGGCCCCCGAGACTAGGCACCATCTTGTAATCCACGGAGGCATCTACGGCAAGCCTAAGAATTCGCACCATCTGCGGCCCCCTTGCCGAGGGAATGGCGATGAGCACTTTCTTGATGAAGTACTTCTTCACCAGAATTCCCAGTTCTCCTCCCGATCCCAGCACTCGCATTCCGTGAAAGACAAGGCCAACCTTCCGTGGATCATCATCGATCAGGCCGACGACATCGCACATCAATGACTGGTTCTGACGCAGTTCGCACAACAGAGCCAGCCCTGCTGCTCCAGCACCGTATATGAGCGTTCTCGTCAGTTCCCCTTTTGCCCTGTGCGAATACCTAGCGCTGAATATTGTGCGGACGAGAAGCCTACTGCTCAGAATCAACGCACTCGAGACTAGCCACTCCAGAAAATAGATTGAGCGCGGAAGTCCATGCTGTCCTAACATGAGCAGGATCATGACCGACCCCAGCACCGATCCCGCAGAGTTTGTTAGCACCAGCCGGAGCGCTTCGTGAATTGAGGTGTAGCGCCAATACCCTCCGGCCACTCCACCACAGATAAAAGTCAATGATTTAGCGCACGCCCAGACAGCCATGGCAATCCACATTGGGTGAAAGTACACCTCAGGTAATACACCGTCAAAGCGCAACTGAAACGCCAGTAGTGTCGATGCAGCGAAGACCGCAAGATCCACGACGTACGCGATGAGGTATCCCCGGACTCTTTGCGAAGTGGAGTATCGAGATAGCCGTGAGATGGAAAACATACGCTCCTCTTGAAGATGGATATTGTCGCTTAACTCAGAAAGATGGCTGTATTCGGAATAGGAACGTAATGTTTCAAGTTTGCGAGGGCAGTTAATTCAATGTCAGATAATGTTACTTACTATTTTTAGCTGGTCTCTGCGAGATGGAGGACTTCTGAAATCACGCGAGAGACCAACGAGCAGATCAAGCTGGCGGTCATAAACGTGAAAAGCCAACCCTGCGTTTTCTGCTCCAGTTTCATATTGTCGTACTTAGCTCGTGTCTTACATTGGACTATCGTTTCGACCTAGGACTGATCGATTAGTGAGATGTCCGGGGTGCAGGCAGACTAGAAATGCAATTGGGGGAGCGGTGACTTCGCAAGCACCCTGGACCACAGTTCGGCGTAGGCGGAAGCGGTGTTCCCTACGTTTGCGAATGGCGAAGCCGATCCGACAAGAGCCGGGAACAGATCTTGAAGTAACATTACCGTTGCGATAAAAGAGAGGACCGTTAGCTTCGGGTCCATTTCAGAGAGCTGGCTACCGTGAGACCACCTCCTAATACTGTTTGATAAACATGCGACGTACGGGCGAACATGCTGGAGAAAGAGAGGCTCCATATCAGGCTCAAATTCCAACGCGCTGAAGTGCAGTAGGCGAACGAGTTCCGGCTGCTGGGCAACAGTTTCACTGATCAGTTCGAAGACAGACAACAAAGCACCCTGAGCGTCACTCGCGTTGAGCACACTCACCAATGCTTCGCCGCGGCCAGTGACTTTCGTCAACGCATGCTCAATAGCGCTTAGGAACAAGTCGCGTTTGGTTGGATAGTAACGGAAGATATTGCTCTCACTCACATTAGCCAGCTTGGAGACTTCCTTGGTCGTGGTGCCATGGTATCCCGAGCGAGAGAACAGATGTATTGCTGCAGCCATCATGCGTTCCCGGCTATTGATCTCAATCGTCATAGTGAGGGAGTATGGCACCCTTCTGAAGAGGCTCTGTAATTCGGTATCGCTAGCAAACTTTGGTATCCGATAGGCTCAAGATCGCATTGTTCAACGTCTACTATTACGCTCTTCATAATCGATTGAACGCTGAGTACCATACGCAGGTTATTACCCTTGCGCAGCACAATCCCGGTTAGCCCTTCGAGCGGGCCTGAGCGAATGTGCACTCTCTCGCCAATGTTTAGGTAGGGATGGGGTGTTGTGTTCTCGAGTGTGAGCGCCGAGCGGAGCGCCTCAATCTCCGTTTCAGGGATTGTCGGGCGCTGAAGCCCGAAGCCGACGATTGAAACAACACTAGGAACTTCGAGTAGCCGCGCGTGTTCGGCCCAAGCAATTCGCGCGAATATGTATGTTGGAAATACCGGCAAGGTCAACTCAGACATACAACGGTTAACCCTTCGCCGCCTTACTGAGTACGTGGGGAGGTAGCCCTCTATTCCGCGCGCGGCGAAGGCATCACGCACCGTTTGTTCGTGGCTGTACCTGGTATAAACCGCATACCAGTTCCGGTCTGGCGCTTCAGCACAAACCGGACAGGTTCGTTGGGTTAGACTCATCAGTGCTCTCCAAGGTCGTGAAAAATCTCTTCTTTTCAGAGAAGTTTTGCAGCCAGAAATGCTGCTCGTTCGCATGTTTTGAAACAGAGCTTCGCCAATGGCAGGGAGCAGTGGCCGTTTTGATTTTGTAATTTAATCGTCCGAGTAATGACTTACTACGCATTCTTCTAATGCAATGCAGTGGCCATTTTAGAACTCGACAATTAAAACGGTTAAGTGCTCTGCTACGGGGCAGATAGTGGCAACTCATCCGCCTGCGCCTCTCAATCCATCAACATTCCTTTCTGCATTTGGTACGACACCTACGTCCCAGTTCCAGAATCTAGACGCTTGTTCATCGACTGACCTGCTCCCCTAAATCCGCACACAACCGAGTATGATTTCGGATTCTGGAGATCCGGGAGAGGGCGGAAGCATGTCCAAAGGCAAGCATACGGAAGTGGAGATGATTGGGGCTCTGAAGCAGGTCGAAGCGGGGCGACGAGTCGAGGACGTGGCGCGGGAGTTGGGCGTCAGCAAGCACACGGTTTACGCGTGGAAGGCGAAGTACGGAGGGCTTGAGGTGAGCGAGGCGCACCGGCTTCGCGAGCTGGAGCACGACGGGTAACGCGGGTGTTGGAAGAGATCATCGTGCAGCGGGGCCGTCCGCAAACGGTTCGCTGTGACAACGGCCCGGAGCTGACGAGTCGGCACTTTCTGGCCTGGTGCCTAGAGCACAAGATCGAGCTGGTACACATCCAGCCCGGCAAGCCAATGCAGAACGGAAGGTGCGAGAGCTTCAACGGCAAACTGCGCGAAGAGTGTTTGCGGATAAGTTGGTTCGAGAATCTGTTCGACGCACGAAGGAAGATCTTCGCATGGCGGAAGGAGTACAACGAGCAGCGGCCACACAGTTCGCTGGGCTATCAGACCCCGGCGGAGTTTGCGGCAGCAATAAGTAGCCGTGGAAAAGACGCGGGCTCCGCCCGCTTGGAAAACACAACAGCCGTTTCCCACTTTCCCACCGCTACGACGGCGGCCGGATAAGTTGTAAGATCACCGTGCGGAGAATGGGGGCAGGTCACTCCGGCAAAGGCTTAGCTCCCTCTGCTTCAAATAGTTCCAATACAAAATCGGGAGCCCTCAAATGGGCAGCCTTCACGTTGATCTTTGGGATTTCATTGCGGCATATTAACTTGAATCCCAGTTTCTCCTCGTATCAGGAAATTGCGGCTTCAAGATCATGCACGCTCACGCAGAAATGATTAACGCCGACAAGTCAAGTGACATTTCCCCTCCTTGACCAAGCCAACAGTCTTGAACTTGTTTTGTTGGTGTTATCCCAGATTAGGTTGAACTTCCGAAATTCCGACATTCTTGGCATATCGCTTAAAAAACTTTCCATTTATACATCGCACCTTAGAACATAAATTCCATCATGGAATGTATCGATAAAAATGTTTCCACGGTTATCCACAATTACATCTTCCGTTGTCGCAATCATCGGACCAGGATAGTTGCAGTTGAATTTGTACGAAGTCGGATTGGGCGGAATGAAGTAGGCAATTTCTCTTGGAACGAATGGGTCACTAATATCATAGACCCTGAGGCCGGCGTGGAAATAGCAACAGTACAGTCTATCGTTCCGGTCTTCCAGAGCGGGGTGATCGTGAGGCTCATGAATGTTATGGGGGCCAAACGGTCCTGGAACACCAATCCCGCAATCATTGAAGTTCTTGTACGGAAAATCGCACGGAACCTCTGGGTACGGAAATATCGAGATAAGTGTTGGATCTGTCACGTCTGATACATCCACCATGCCTAGCACATTCATAGGTTGGGCCACATTCTTAATGATGTCCTTCGAGAAACACGGAAACCGCTCGCCCTCATTTGTAAAGATTGCATACGGACGATGAGACAACGGTAACACTGTATGGCATCGGGCACCTGCAAGTTTTCCGCCCAACGTTGGATAGATAGGTAGGTGGCCTACCAACCTTGGAACCTTCATATTGGCGATATCAAGTATTACCATCCCAGAGCCGTTGTACCCGCAGTATGCATAATTGCCTTTAACATATGGCGGACCGTGCATACCGGGAAGCGAGAGCGGAAAATCTGTAGCTGGTTTGCACTTATCTAGAATGCCAGCGTCCCACTGCTCAGGCATCCACCAGCGTCCCACCTCTACAGGATTTGTGGGATCAGCGATGTCCAAGATGCGGTAAATCATGTTGGAATATCCATCGCAAGTTGAGGACAAATGAGCGTACCGGCCACCGTTATAGAAAAACCGATGGACGCCAAGGCAGATATTGTCGCAAGCTTGAGGTTCACTTGCGACCCACGTAGATAAGAGAACTGGGTTTTCAGGATCGGTCTTAACGTCATATATTTGCAGACCGGCAATATATGGGTCATTTGCGCCAATCCCATGCAAAAAAGGTATCCCAGTTCCGAGCGCACAAAGCATTAACCCATCTGCGACCTGAATCTTGTTGGTTACTTGTCCAGAAAGATCCGGTCCCGGCAAGAAACGTACAAATCTGGGCGAAGCTGGGTTAGTTACCTCCAGAATTGTCCATCCAGAATGCCTAAAATGAGATGCGTACAAATAATACTTGCCATTGACCTCCTGTATCGCCATCTGGAATCCAGGACGGTCCTTAAGATCATTAAATCCGATCCAGCTCATATTCTTGCTATATGACTTGTCTCTTGCCATGACTTAATTCCTTTCCAGCCTCTCTGTCTGAACCACACTCGCTGGTTGCGCCACTACGCGGTGTGCGTTGTGACCGATAGGTCGTTTGCGATGATAGTTCCAGCGCACAATCGCTGACTGCGGCCTTCGACTCCAACCCACTACGGGGCGGAGGCATCGAGCTGATCGTACCTGACCGAATGAACAATCGAGCCCTGAGATGCGAGGATAGAAGCAACTGTTCGCAATGAGCAGTTGCCTCCACTAACGCGCTTTCTTCTACAACGCTACTTTCTGGACTGCGCTGAAGCACTGTTTATTATCCGCCGCTTAGTCTTTCTAGTCCGAATTAGCCATTCCCGAAATGCCAAAGGCCTTTCCGAACCGGCGAGTTACGTGTGAATCGTGTTATCTAATTCGCGGAGGCCATTGCCATCTGTTTTGCTCGCCGGGCTTGGGCCTTTGGATAACTCTCCCGCAGGGCAAAAGCGAGCAGAAGCGTCAAAACAAGACTGGCGACGCCAATAAGCATCGTTGCAGTCAATCCCCACTTGTCGCCAGCCGCCCCAAGGATCGGAGGCGCAACTGCGATACCAACCATCTCGCCGATCGCTACGACAACTCCGATCGTCTTCGCCAAATGCTCTCTAGAAACACAGTCGCTGGGAATCACCTGTAGAGCGATTGGCGCGTTTCCCCAGGTTGCTGTGGCCGTTACAAAGAGCACGATCCCAATCATTGCGAAGGGAAGCGCGGGAATCAATAGAACGACAAGGGTCCCTGCGATTCCTATTAGCGTACCGATGATCATCGTGGGTTTTCTGCCGATGATATCAGAGATCTTCGCCATAACAACGCCACCCACGCACCCGCCAATTCCCATTGAAGCGATCATGAGACCGGCTGACGCTGCACTCATGCCTCTGACCTTCGTGAAGAAAAGCATACCGAAGCTCAGCCAGCTCCAAAGCCATACAAACCACGTGGCACTAAGTAGTGCAGCCAGAGTAACGTTCTTGTCTTTAAAAACGACCCTCCACGGTACCTTCGGTGGAGCTCCTGCAGCGCGATGTCCCAAAGCAGCATGGGTATCCTGGACCTTGCTAGAAATAAAGTAGGCAAGAATCATCCCTGGGATGATCGTCAAATAGCATGCCCACTGCCAGCCCCAATGCGAAGCCACATATGTTGCATAGATCGGTGCAAGGCATGCTCCAAATAGAGGGAATGCCGAATTGTAAATACCTAAGGCTGTTCCTCGACTCTCATCGGGTGATTGCTCAGCAATCTGAGCTGCACCGCTCGTATAGAAGGAGCCTTCTGCTCCACCAATCACAGATCTAATTCCGATTAATGTCGCGAAATTTGTGGCGAAGCCAGTTAGAAACGAGCCGAGCGAAAAAATAATGACACAAGGAAGAATTACTTTCTTCCTTCCGTAGTGATCGGATAACGCTCCTCCGAGTGATGCCATTATCAAATAAACTACTGACATGCAGGTCATAATTAGACCGGCCTGCGCGAAATTCATATGGAAATATGGAATTACAAAGGGGAATAACATTGCAATCAGGAGTCGATCTAGAGCTGCAAATCCCCAACAGAAAGTGTAGGTGGACACTAGAACATTCGTTGGTGTCCAGAATTCTTTTTTTGTCTCCATCGCTTTATCTCCGTCTCTTGAATTGTTAACTATGGAGGAATTAGTCTTCCGCCCCCATTCCCCGCTCAGTGATCTTCGCGGTTGAGATTAGTGCATAATTTCGTGGCGAGATATGACGATGTGTCTGGAAAAGCTGATCAATCGTCTGTAGCTGATATTAGTGCGCTGTCACGCTTTATATTGGTAGAAGGTAAAACGTGATTAAGTGGTTTGCGGGAATCGTGTGGGCACACCAACTAACGCGCTAACTAAATAGGAGGGCCATTTTCACGAAATCGACGGGGTTTTCGCGGCGCTATCCTGTTGCGCAGATTATCTGTATCTGCCCGTGCAGTTTCAACATGAGCAGTTGAACTTGTTGGAACTTGGTTGCTGCTGAGTCGGCACCGATGAACTTGCTGCTTTCTGCTGGCCAGAGAGCGAAACCTCGACGAAGTCGAGTACTCCTCGCGTTTCGCTCGCGTTTGTCGGCACTAGCACGGATCAAGCTTCTCGATGCCGTACTCGCCCGTCTTCCACCAACGTGGAAGACGGGCGAGTACGGCTAGCCCCATGGCACAGCTCAGACCATGATTCCCATGGTGTCAAAGAAGTCTTCCATTGCGGGCGGGCAATCATGCAACTGAAAGACGATGCCTCCGGTCTTGGCCGGATCCAGAAAAGCCATGCGGACGCCGTTCTTGTATTCCGACCGCCCGATGATCCCGATCCCCTTCTTCTCCATTTCGGCAATGGTCGCATCGAACTGCGCTCTCGTCACCGAATAGCCGAAGTGCCAGATGCCCTCCCCACGGCTCGCCAGGAACTTTTCCACGATCGGGAATCGACCGCCTGTCGGATCGAACAGTTCGACGACAATGTTGCCCAACTTGGCCAACCCGACTTTGCATCGGTTGGCCATGCCCCCCTCATATTCCCTATAGGCAAAGTCATGTCCGCCGTCCGCTTCTCCCAGGGTGTAACGGCGCCACGGCCCAATTCCCATGGTCTCGAAGTTCTTTATCGTTGTGTCTATATCCTTTACAGCCCAACCTAAGTGCGCGATGTTCGAAAACGGTAAGCCTTGCATTTGGTTGTCCCTCCTTTAGGGGATTGATGATTACCTGCTATGCGTTAGTGACGGATCTTCAGAGCGCCGCCGTGCTGTTCGCGGGTTTCTTTCAGCACAGCCCGGTAGTGCGGGTTGAACGTGGTGCAGCCGACATTCGCTTGCCGGATGAGCAATTCACTGCAGTTATCACAAAGGGCGCAGAAATCGATCTCGCCTTCCCGCCCGTCCCGGTACTTTGCGGGCAGCAAGGGGTCGGCGAGAGATTGCCGCCCAAGAGCGATCATGTCATTCACCCCTTGTTCAACGTGGCGAGCACCGACTGCGAAGACCGACGCGTGCTCGGGCTCGTCCAGGAGGCCGTTCTTGCCGTTCCTGTAGACCGCGTAGTTCGACCCTATGACCACCGTCTCGGGCTTCACGATCCTCTTGATGTCTCTAGCGAAGTTTGAATGCAGGTAGGCAAAGTAGGGAGCCCCCTTGCTGGTGGTCACAAGGTCGAGAGTCGCGGCCGGGCTGCCGGCCGATTCGTGGAAGAACGTGGCACCCCGTGCTTCGAGGCCCTTGAGCAGCTCGGTTGGCTCTGTCAGGTCGTAGACCGCGCTGTCGACGCCGAGCGAACCAAAGCCACCCGCGAAGCCCTCCCACATGGACACTTTCGATCCGACGATGAATCGGTCGTCGTGAATCTCCTTCTGAATACGCTCGAACACTTCAAACGCAAACCGGCTGCGACCTTCCCAGGAGCCCCCGTACTTCCAATCGCGGTTGTTGTATGGGCGCAGAAGTTGCGTCCCTAAGTATCCGCTAGCGAGCTTGATATCGACTCCATCGGCACCGACGGCATGAGCGATCTTGGCAGCGAGAATGAACTGGTCAACGATTTTGTCCATCTCCTCGTCGGTCAGTAGCTCGCCACCAAAGCCCGGCAGAGGCCTCGGGGTGACGGTCCGCGAGAAGGTTCGGTCGGACAATTCCCCGGAATGCGTAAGCTGGAAGATGAAGAGCGGCTCGGGATTTACCTCACGAAGGTGCCGCACTAACGAGCCGAGCGGCTTCTCATTGCTCGGCGTGATAAGAAGCTGGTGCTGCCGAGCCAGGCTCTCTGAGGTGACCGATATCGCCTCCAGACACACCATGCCATAGCCGCCGTGGAAAAGCCGTTCGTAGCGGGCCCGCGTCAGTTCCGTGGGATTCCCATCGGGGTCGGCATCGCAACACTCGATCGGCGCCGCGAAGAAGCGGTTGGAACACGTGCGTGAGCCGATCTTCAGTGGACTGAACAGGGTATCTTTGTAGCTCATGTCTTACTCCTTTGGTTGTAATCTATTCCAGCCTCGGGTTGGTCCATCGAAGTACGTGTCCGTCTCCCGATCCGCAGCGTTGGCAAATCTCGGTTGAATGAACCCGTCGAAACGTTTGCGGTGACCGCCCCGCGCCATCCCTTTCCATAATTGGGTCGCGTTCAATCATGCAGGAAACCCTACAGACGTATCTTCAAAGAATTGTGTCTACGGTTGAGATTAGTGCATAAATTCGAGGTGAGCTATGACGATGTGTCTGGAAAAGCTGATCAATCGTCTGTACATGGTTTGTTACACCGTTCAGTTACCTTGCCTGTCTCAAATCATTCGTTGACTCGATACGATTACTAGGTTAAAGTGCCGAAAACAATGATGGTTATCCCGGGCAAAATTGATCAGTCGGCTGGGAGAGAAATGGACCCGCTCGACGAGTTGGTACAAGGGCTTCGATTTAGAGGAAGCTTCTACCGCAGTTTCGACGTTCGAGCCCCCTGGTGTTTAGATATTCCTGAACGTCGGTGGATCAGTTTCCACTTTCAGGCGGTTGGTCGCTCATGCCTTAGAGTGGATAGGCATTGTTTTGAATTGTCGACTGGAGACTTCTTGGTGTTGCCCCACGGTCCAGCTCACACCTTTTCGGATAGTGCCTTGACGCCTATTCCAAATCCAGATGCGTCAATCGAGTATTTGGGATTCGGACCCTCCTTGAGGATAGATGGACCTGGCGAGAGGTCTGTTCTTGTATGCGGCGGAGCTCGGCTAGCAGGTCCGGCGGCCCTTGTTCTTTTGTCACAGCTTTCTACTGTCGTCCAGATACCAAATAGGAAAGGGCAGGCGCTCTACTGGCTTCGACCAACCCTAGAAGCCATCGACTCGGAGGCCCACCACTGGCAGCCAGGGTCTGACACCGTTATAGCCCGCCTAGTTGACGTTCTGCTGATTCATAGCGTGCGGGCATGGATAGCATCTGCCCCAGACAGGAGCGGCTGGATTCGCGCCATGAGAGACCCTAATATTGGTCGAAGTCTTGCCCTTATGCACGCGTCGCCCGAAAGGCCGTGGGATATCCAGAGCCTCGCAAAGAGCATCGGCATGTGCCGGGCCTCTTTCGCAGAGCGCTTTGTAAGCCTCGTCGGCAAACCTCCCATGACTTATTTAACCGAGTGTCGAATGAACTTTGCGACCACGTTACTCCGAGACGAGCCTATCACTCTCGCTCAGTTATCGGAGCGCCTCGGGTACGGAAGCGAGGCCGCCTTCAGCCGAGCTTATAAGAAACATTTTGGCATTGCCCCAGGCGCCTACCGACGAATGATTGAGCATTCTTCCTCAGTGGTTTAAACAGGATTTTCTCCAGTCATCGAGCTTTCCGACACGCATGCAGAAATGATGACGTTGGACAAATCACCGAGCTCGCTTTCCGGCGCGCATAAGGGACAATATGCATCTCGCGCTCGCACAGAGCCGCGCGGAATCTGGCTCCCCACACTGGACGCATTTAGAGCTCTTACTGCCTA
>Ga0364860_10263_pt2 | contig 22303 bp, 23 predicted proteins | sample ExccelAu500001D4_FD_206916 | JGI IMG/M metagenome (GOLD analysis project Ga0364860, IMG submission 206916) | Enriched cells from Trout Bog Lake Hypolimnion, Wisconsin, USA - BchlTB.Aug20.5000.01 .D4 | ecosystem: Environmental > Aquatic > Freshwater > Lake > Hypolimnion/Profundal zone | place: USA... | reverse complement strand
AAAATCATGAAAGGATAGATTTCCGATCAAATCATGAAGCTGATTCAAATCATAGTTCTTCACTAGATCTACAAAACCTTCAACCGTCTGCCGGCACCCGTTCAAGGTGTGATTAATCACCTCAACAGAAACTTCATCCGCCTTACTCGTAAAAATCTGGTCTAAATGGGAAAGCGCAGAGGCTTTTAAAATTTGAACTTGTTCGGCTTCGGGCTTCCCAAAGTCCGTGCAGGCCGCCTTCAGGTACTCACCTCGCTCCGATTCCGAAAGGTAAACTTGGTGATACTTCGAACGAAGGTGTTCCAACTCTTCGTGAGTGAGCGTATCACCTTTTTTAAAAATTCGAACGTGATGTTCCCTTTCATCAATAATAGAAGAATTGATGAACAACGAATACGGTATCGGCCTTCCTAGCACAATCAAGGAAGGATCGGGTACAAAGTAACTCTCGACTGACATAGTTCTATTCTAGATGCTTTTTTAGACCAGTGATAGATTAATTATCACGTGTTCCACGAACACCTTTCATAAAATGAAATAAGACATGCTCATAAACTGAGGCGGGAAGCCACTTCAGAAGCGGAATAACGAGTTTATACTGCCAAGGCGATACGACCGTGCGATCCCCGCGAATGAGCCCCACCGTGAAGACCTCCGCAGCCTTAGCGACCGGAATTAAAAAGGGCATTTTTCCCTTATTTTTCTTGGTCAAAGGAGTGTCGACATAACCGGGAATGATCGTAACGACCCGAACCCCGTAAGGCTTTAAATCCACCCTCAAACTCTCTAGATAAGTCATAATAAACGACTTCGATGCGGAGTAGACCCCAGAATCGGGAAGTCCACGAAAGCCTGCGACACTACTCACGGCAGAGAGAATACCGGAACCTCGAAGCGCCATCTTGGACTTCATCCATTCCAAAGCATCCACCGCAGCCATCACGTTCAGCTCTAATGTCTTACGGACCGTCTCCCAATCATCGACTTCCGGATGGCTCACGCTTCCTGTGCCTGCATTTGCAATAAAAATCTCAGGCGTTCCGAACTGATTTTCAAAATTCAAAAAAGCCTGGCGCTGAGCTTGAGAATCGGTGACATCAACAGCATAGGTTGCGACCTGATGAGCTCCCGCTGATTTCAACTCGCGCGCGATCCCCTCCAAAAGCTCAGCTCTTCGTGCAAGGATCCCGACCGTAAATCCACGGCGCGCAAAACAGAAGGCCAGCGCTTTTCCAATCCCATCACTTGCGCCCGTAATAAAAACCGTCTTCACATTTTTCATCCATCTCTCCTCAGAAAAAATACAGGAACCCGAACGTCGAAATCTAAACCACGCTCATCCTTAAAGGTATAAGTTCCTCGCATATTTCCGGTAGGAGTCGGAAGGGGACAAAAACTCTGATACTCAAATTTCTCTCCCGGCCTCAAAATCGGATATTCCCCGATGACACCCGGCCCTCGCACTTCTCGAACTTTTCCATGCCCGTCACGAATCACCCAGTGCCGACTTTGAAGCTGTACGATTCGTGTGCTTTCGTTCATCAAGACCACTTTGTATTGAAAAATAAACTGATTTCCACTCTCGTCAGAATGTTCAGGCACAAAAATGGGGGTCACTTCTACTGTGATTCCAGACGTTGTTTCTTTATACATGATCAGCCTTGTTCATGTTACGTTAGATCCCATGAACTTGCTATTACTCCGAGGCCTTGTGCGAGATCAACGGCACTGGTGGAAATTTCCGAAGGAACTTTCCCAATGTTTTCCTGAATCTAAACTCTATTTTATTGATTTTCCTGGGGTTGGAACTGAGCAGCAAGCCCGCGCCCCTCGCTCTATTCCCGAGACCCAAGAAATCGTTTCTTCTCTCTTTCACGCACGGCAGAATAGTGGAATCTATCCAAAAGAAGGGCCTTGGTACCTCGTAGCGATGAGCATGGGAGGGATGATTGGACTCGAATGGCTTACGAAAGAGCCTGATCTTTTTTCGCAAGCCGTGATCATTAATTCCAGTGCGGCTTCGCACTCCTACCCTTGGGAGCGTTTTCGACTCCGGCTTCTACCTGAAATATTGACGGCCCTGATCCGTTTCAAGCCCGAGATAACGGAAAAAATCATCGTGGACGCGACTTCGAATTTAGGTCTTCATTTAAGACCTGAAGAAAAAAAAGAATTTCTTGATGCGTGCATTCAATTTGAAAAAAACATTCCATTTACACGAGTGACTTTTTTGAATCAGATTCTCAGTGCTTCACATTTTAAGCTTCCGGTAAAAAAACTCATCCCCCTTCAAAAGAAAATCACCTTCATCACCTCTAAAGGAGATCGCCTCGTATCTCCCCATTGCAGTGAAAAAATGGCTCATGCAATTGGTGCACCTCTTATTTATAACGAATGGGCTGGACATGACCTTCCCTTTGATGATCCAAAATGGGTCGCCTCAATCCTGCATCAACTCCTCAAAACTAAAATCTAAGAGGGGATACTCACGAGCTAGGTGATGATTGAAGTGCCACCACTCATTTTCAATCACGTTGAAATGATGTTTTTCCATTGTCGCTATGAGAAGATCTCTCCATCGGCGAGATTCTATAGAGCCACCTTGATATTTCGAAGCTGCTTTTTCGTTCATTTCGTCAAACTGACTCGGCATCTCGATTTCTTTTTTTGTGGCTAGATCAAAAAGTGAGCAGTCAATTGCACTTCCACGATTATGAATGGATCCCTTTTCAGGATTCGCTAGAAACCGACGTTGTGATTCATTTGATTTTTCCCAAAAAATCTTCGTCACCGACCAGGGACGGTATCCATCGAAAACTAAAATCCCAACCCCTTGTTTCTGCAACTCCTGATGCGCTTTGACTAAATCAGAAGCAGCTGTTTTCTGTAAAAAAGCTTTTCCAATTGAATAAACTGGATAACCTAAAAAATTATCAGATCGTGCATATCGAATATCAAGCTGAAAACTAGACTCCAAAGTGACCAATTCGACAAGTTCGTGACGTCCGCGCATGGCTAGTAAGTCTAGCATTTTTTGCCGATCTTGTAAAAATTAAACCCTGCCCCTAGCACTAAAGACGATTTACGGTACACTCGTAGAGATAGCCCCAGGATGGTGAGATGATGAAAATCAACGGATTGACCCCAGTTTGGATTGGATTTTTTTTAGCGTTTTCGGCTTCTCTCGCCAGTGCTCAGACCGGCAGCCTTCGTGTATCGATCGCACGATTTACAAACTTCACAGAAACTGACCGGTTAAAGGCAGATCAAGCGATCCAACTCATTGAACAAGTCATCAATAGCGATGAATTTCAAAATCGAGTGCTTAGTTTTTCGTATACAGATCCTGATACGGGCGAAACAATTCCGGGATTTTATCAAAATAACGGACTCAGCAATGCAGAAATATTGAAGGCGATTTATGATGGAGCAGAGTCATACAACCCCGTTCCAAATAATCAAATGGATTTGAATATTACCCTTTTTAAACCGGGCCCAGGCTATGAAAAAGTCCTCGGATATACCTACCCCGATTCGGACACCATTTGGATTAACGAAAATTTTTATCATTCGTCGACGCCGGCCGACATCGCGATGAACATGACTCATGAGTGGACGCATAAACTCGGATTTGATCACGATTTTGAAAAAACACCGCTCAGGCCTTTCAGTGTGCCCTATGCAATTGGATACATGATTCAAGAAATGTCTCGAAAATTTCGGTAATTATTGACTCGAGGGGGTTGAGGCTCCCTCTCCGCTTACGTCCGCACTCTCTGCGACAGGGACCCGCTTTTGATGACGATGAGAATCGCCGGCACGCAGGGATTGAATTCCCATGAAAGCGAGTAGCGTTCCGATCCAAAATACCCATTTCATCATAAAGTCCTATCCTCGATCCTCTGAATCCTGGTTCGGACTATTTTCTGTATCGATTGAGGCCCTTCACAATTGATGTTCACGTTTGACACGTTTTACTGCTTTCCTGTGTCAGGCGTAACCTAGACACAATGGTGCCAGACGAGGTGCATTTAACCCGCTTTCGAATCACGCTTTTTGTGAGTTCGGGGTTCTTCACTTATTTCGCGGCCAGGATTTCTATTTTTTATTCACCTCAATTAAATGATCAATGAGCTTCAGCGTAAATCACACCCGCCATTCGATCATACAGAATACCACTGACACGAATCTCATCCCCTGGTTTTAACTCAAACGCCTCGATGATCCGCTCCATGGGGAACCGAATGACTAAATCGAATCCACCAATTGATGATTTTGGAATACAAGTTGTTTGTACCATCACCCCTTGAACGATGTTCACCTTTACGTCCTCAACTCTTAAATCCCAAACAAACTCACCCCCGGAAATTTCTCTCCAAACCCGGGATAAACCCCGACTCCCCTCTTCAAAAAGTCTTCCATGGATTTTTGAACAGGACTCCGTAATTTGAGGATGGAAAAGACGCCAACGAAGGCGACTCACATTTCCGGTACTTCCAAAGAGTTCGAAGCAAAAAACAGCAATAGCTAAAAGTAAAAAGCCCAAAAAAATATTTCGCTTCATTCGCTTATGGTACGACTCACACCAAAAGAAAACAAGTACTCCCCTAGGCTAGAGAAGTACTTGTTTCGGGTGAATAAAAAATTAAGCAGAAGATCTATTGACGGAATTACTTCTGTTGGACTTCAACAGGAGCCGGTGCCACTACTGGATGGCCTGGTGCCACATGGTGTCCCGAGCGCCCTTCCTTCTTCTTGATATTTCGTTCCGCACGGTTTTGCATCTTACCGATTTTCCGAGCTTCCTTTTTTGAGATCTTTCCGCTCTGAAGGGCTTTTGCTTCCTCAGCTTTTATATTCTCTTGTTGACCTTCAAGCTGAATCGCCTGCTCTGACGTGAGGGACCCATTTTGGACACCCATCTGAATTTCCTTCTCCTGTTTTTGTTCACGAGCCTGGATCCGTTGGTCAGGGTTTTTGACGACCTGATCTGCGAAGGAAAGAGAACTCATGAAGAACATTCCAGTGGATAAGAACACAACACCTGCACATAGATTATTCATTTTCATAACGACCTCCTTTGGTCTGTCTGATATCAGAATAACGCCGCTACGCATCCTTATCAATAAAAAAGATATTAATTTTCTTTTAATTTCAAACAGTTACACCACTTTTTGATGCATCTTTCAACGTAACAAGCTGTATTCTGCAACATCAGAAAAATGGCACTAAATATGCTCATTCAATAAGTTCAATGTTTACGATCATGCACAGCACTTATTACCGATTTTTAACAGGATTGATCCTGTTATTATCTTTATATCAAACATCCCAGGCAAGCGACGACTTCAGGTTTCACGCAGCAATCAACCACGGAGCATTTGCACTTCGGATTCACCTCCATAAAAAACTGGATCCCCGTTTCACAAAAAAAGATTTTTTTGAAATTTTTCGTGAAATGGATCTCACTAATCGAATCTCGGAACGGCTTCGACCTCATAAAGCTTTTCCATTAAATTTCCTGGTGTCAAACATCGTACGGGTCTCCAAAAATACAGACGACTCCGCTTATGATTATCAATTCCAAGCCTACCCCTTTGGAATGAGGTGGTTATACGATAAAAAACTCCTTGTACACTGTGAAGAAAAAAAATCTTCTCTCAATGAAACAGATACATGGGTCCAAACCTGCACGCTCGATCTCAACCCAAAAATAAACGGACTTAAAAATGATGCTCGCGATTATTTCACATCTTCTGACCCGACCACAACAACGTGCAAAATTTCAACTTACCCAGCCCATCAGGAATTAAACTGTAACATCGAATTTCGTGGTGAAGTCAAATCCTCAAACTTTAAACCGCTCGTCAGCCTCACTGCCACACAAGCCGCATTAGGATTTATTGAAAATACGCTGGATACCTACTTCATGTATGGAGTATTCGCAGAGAAAATTCCTTTTGACCTTACTGATAAAAAGTCATTCACTTCAACAATGAACGACGCCTTCAATGGCCCCGAGCGAGATTACGCTGAACCTCTCGAAGCGGCGTACAAAAACTCTGAGAAAAAAGAGGGGGTATTCAATTTTAGTGAATAAATATCTATGAAACACAACTCATATTCCTTAACTCTTATCATTTTTGGGCTCATCTTTTCCTCTCAATCGGGATGGAGCGCTAGCCTCGGCGAACCCTCTCAAAGCGAGGCCTCAGCAGCGATCAAACTTATTCTAGAAAAAAATGATGATATCCATTTCATAGACCGAATTCTCAGGGCTCACGATGGGAAAAAGTATTCTACCTCAGAGGTCGATTCCCTGATATCCGAATGTGAAGTTTTTTTCCCAACCTGCAGAGAAGACCATGTCCTTCTTTTTCGAGGAGAGGGGCGATTCAATCTTCCGGCAACGTCTGGACTCATTCGTTCACAGTGGAATGACTTCGAATATGGGGCTGGGCTCGATTTGAATGGCCTTATTCAGAAACTGAACAACGACACTGTAAATTTTCGACACATTCTCGGCGCCCCGTCTCCTGAATCTCCAGACAAACCGGATCGGTGGGTTTTGGTGCCTGGAATGAATGAACGATCCGTCTGGTACAGCGAAACCGTACCCACGAACGATGATGGGGCTAAAATCACGGGGGCGAAGCCGATTCGTGAAGTTTTTGATTCGAAATCCTTTAGCGAGCCGGATCCAAACCTGATCCCTCTCACCTTCCGCCAACTCCTCTTCACATTTCACGCAAATGACGTTTCCTTCAATTTCGAAAACTCTCAAAATAAAAAAATTTACTCTCTCGACCCGCTGATTTCATTTTCAGTCAACCCCTATGCGGCGTTAATATTCGCGGTGGGAAACTTAATTCCAACCTCTCTACATACACCCGGACGGCTCATCGTATTATCTGTTCCGAAAAATGCATTTCAAACTCTGTGTGAAAAAAGTGAGACCTTAGATTTTTCGAAAATCCTTAGAACGGATGAATGCAGTGATTTTCTCGACTATTGGGACTCAGAGCGTGAGGTGGATGTTCTAGGCTACGTCCATCCCGAGTGGATTCATTCGTCGTATCTCGTGGATTGGGAAAGTCTTTCGAAATTCATTCGTAATTGAAATCCTATACCCCACCTCCGTGCTCCCTGTCGTCATCACGAGTGTGCTCTCGTTGATCGCTCCAATTAAAAAAGCACACCACTTTGAATGATCATTCTGACAACGTTTGGACCCGCAGACTACGCATGCACCCCAATTTTCAGACTTCGCCTAGGTCTGTGAGGAGTACCGAATCTTTTGACACTCAGAAAGATTTTTTTATATACTCCATTCATGACGCAAGACACTCGCCTCGTTTACTCAACTGATCCAGCGCTCAATAAAAAATGTCCAAAGTGTAAAGAACTCCTCTCCGAGTGTACTTGCACCGCCGAAGTCAATCCGAAATCCTACAGATTTGTAGCTGTGCTTCGAATCGAAAAACAGGGACGTGGAGGAAAAACAGTGACGGTGATTGACCAGCTCCCTAAAAATGAAATTTTTCTAAAAGACCTTACCACAAAACTGAAGAAAAAATGTGGCGTCGGCGGGACCTTCCTCATGACTGGAAAAGAGGGAGTGATCGAAATTCAGGGAGATAAACGGGAACAAGTCCGCACGATCCTGACAAAAGAAGGAATCCAGCACAAGGGCGGCGGTTAGAAAATCGAATAGAAACTTTCCGAGCGGGCGGGCGTGGAAGGCACGATGCCTGCTGAGCAAAACTAAAGAAATAACAGGCTTGTGCTATGAAACCGGGTTCATCATCAGGAATCAAGTCGGGCCGTTCGAAAATCTTTTCACTCGGTCCGACAACACCGTCACCCACCGCGAATCCGCATTCACGCACGGAACCAATTCCAAACTTTCCCCACCCAATTCCAAATGCCGCTCACGCGCCCGAACTCCGATTTCCTCAAGGGTCTCTAAACAATCCGCCACGAAAGACGGACACACGACAACAAGTCGCTTCTTCCCCGCTCGTACTAAGTTTTCCAGATGAACATCCGTATGAGGTTCAATCCATTTTGTTCGACCTAGGCGAGATTGAAACGCGATGCTCCATTGATCACTTTTCAACCCCAAAACTCGCGCCAGTCCTCGCGCCGTCTCTAAACTCTGCGCGCGGTAACAGTGAGCGTGCTTGACTGGGTCGAATTTTTCACAACAGGCCTTATTCGTAGCCGAACAGGTTTGACCGGAGGAGTCTGCCTTTAAAATCTGGCGCTCGGGAATCCCGTGAAAGCTCATTACGAGGTGATCCCACGGTTTATTCTTAAGCACTTCATCCACTAATGCAGCTTGAGCACCTAGAAACCCCTCGTCTCCATAAAAAGGAGGATCAAACGTAAGAATTCCCTTTAACCCAAACTCATCTGCAACCCGCTCGACTTCAAGTCGAGTCGAACCCCAAGAGGATTCCGCAAATTGAGGATACAAAGGAACCACATAAATTTTCTCTGGGGATTGATCCTTCCAGCCCTGAAATGCGAGGCGCAAGGATGGGTTCCCATAGCGCATGGCGTGCTTCATTTCGAACTTTCCTGAATCAAGTTGAGCCGCGACACCTCGAGATAGATCTTCTAAATAATATTTCAACGGCGATCCCCGCTCCGTCCAGATCTTTTTATAGTTTTCTAAAGACGCGTGCTTTCGCCTTGGAACAATTAAAACATTTACTAAAAACCAGCGAACAGGGGCTGGAATATCGATCACATCGGGATCCATCAAAAATTCTTTCAAGAACCGCCCCACCGCTTCAGAATCAAGCGAATCTGGAGTTCCTAAATTCACTAAAAGGACCCCTAATTTTTTCATTTCCCTACCACCTCAAACGCATAATCCACGATCTTCGCCATCCCCAATTTTCCAAGGTAATTTCCAATGAGGAAAAGATTCGGAGGTAGCTCGATTTTCTCTTGTAAAGCGGCTTCTAAATCTAAGTCACAATGAGGGACAGCGTCCTTCCAACGGTTAAATTTTATCTCAAGAGGTTCCACCTCGAGCAATGAACCTTTAATTCCCAAACTCTCTAAAAGGCGAAGACGATCTCCCTTCACCGCAGAAATAATTTCCGAAGAATCTTTCTCCACAAGCTGTTTTCCTCGAATTCCCCCCACAATCCAGGTCTCCGACCTGACGTCTGTCCGCCCCGGAAAGGTACAATCATTAAAAAGAACTCCCAGCGACTCAAACCTGCTATCCTCTGGAAATAGAACCCCGAATCCCTTTAAATACTGGGGATCAGGTTTATAAAAAATCGTTACGGTCGAAAGAGTCAGTGTCTGGGCCTTTTCAAACGGAAGGCCCGGGATCAACTTCTTCGTTTCACCCAGCGATCCGCAAAAATAAAATTTTGTATCCGGAAACTGCGCTATTTCTTCTTTTTTAAACTCGGCCCCAAACTGAAATTCAACTCCCTGAGAGCTCAGGTACTCTTTCCAGCGAATCATCCACGCACCCATTCCATCTTGGGGTGCGACACTCCCCTTTAATCTCCCTTTTCTCTTCGGCTTTTTATGAAACAAGGGTCCGATAATGATATTTGCGCTCAACGTCTCGGAAGATCCGGCGTAAATCCCCTGAAGCGCAGGTAAAAGGAGCCTCTCCGTGATCGGGGCCCCTAGAACTCGAGTCCCCCAATTCCGAACAGACTCTCTCCGTTCAGGAAGTACACGGGCAGGCTTAAAGCTTTTTAAAAAAAGAAAACGAATCAGGCGAGGAATAAAATCTAAAATCTCCCGAAACGTGAGAGGCATTCGAGTCGGTCGGGTCTCTCTCCAAATATATCGGGCCCGCGCTTCTTTTTTTAGAGGGAGTAAAGGAACGCCGATTTGGGCGGAGATGGCTTCCATTCGGTCACTAGCAATACAGGCATTCGCGGCGCTTTCCACCAAACCATAAGGGGTTCGCTCAGTAGAAATGATTCCACCCGGTCGATTCATCCGATCGATTACTCGCACCGTGTAACCTTTTTCTAAAAGCGCATGAGCCGTCGAGAGCCCGGAAACTCCGGCACCGATTACAACCGCCTGTTTTTTCCCTTTTTCCTGCGCACTCATACCGACTTCGAGAAAACTTTAGCCGTTGGAACACTCGCACGAAGTCTTCGATCAAAAGCCATACAGACATTTCTAAGAAAAGGACGACCGAGCTCCGTCACAAACAACTTATGATCCCGAAATTCAATCAACTGATCTTCGCGTGGAGACGCCAGAAACTCGAACACCTCTTTTTCTTGGTCCTCACTCTGAAACCCCACCTCATAAGTCGTCATCAAAGTTAAAATTTGTTCGCGGTCTTTCTGATCCACTTGAGTGAGTTGATGCCCACGGAAAATCGGAAGTTGCCCGTCGAGAAGCATCCGTTCGTAGACGGGAAGGACTTTTTGATTTTGTTGAAAGCACTCAGGCGTTTCAGAGATCGCACTTAACCCGAGTCCAATCATCACATCCGTTCGAGTTTCAGTATACCCCATGAAGTTCCGATGGAGCTCTCCATTCTTCATCGCAAGCGCCAACGCTTCGTTCGGAAGCGCAAAATGGTCCATCCCAATTTCAATGTATCCCGCATCTAAAAGCATTCCACGCGCCGATTCGTAAAGATCACGCTTATCTTTTGCGACCGGTAGGTCTTCATCTTTAAAAATTCGATGCGTTTTCTTAATCCAAGGTACAAGCGCGAAACTATAAAGCGCAATACGGTCAGGCCTAAGCTCGATGGTTCTCCGAGCCGTATCCTTAAAACCTTCCAAAGTTTGTTTTGGGAGCCCATAAATCAAGTCAAAATTCACTGAATCGTAACCCAGGCGACGAGCCACCTCGGTTAAGTCTCGAGTAATTTCATAGGGCTGATGGCGATTAACCATCCGCTGAACGTCCTCACTGAAATCTTGAACTCCCATACTCACCCGACGAAATCCCATTTTGTATAAAACCGACAAGTGCTCTTCCGAGGTCCGGCGGGGATCCACTTCTATTGAGGCATCAAAATGTTTCGAATCCCGTGTTAAATCACCTAAAATCGGTTCGAGCATTTTCTTTAAGCTTGAGGGAGAAAAAAAGGTCGGGGTTCCCCCTCCAAGGTGAATTTGACGAAGCGGGCGCTTCTCAATATTTTCAATTCCTTCGCGATAAATTTTCCATTCTCGGTGAATCAGATCGATATACTTCTCTTCCACTCCATGATCCCGTGTCGTGACCGTATTGCAGCCACAAAAAGTACAAAGCGTTTCACAAAAGGGAAGGTGCAGATAAATCGACCACGACATTTCAGGGCGACTAAAAGCCCGATTCAAATAGGTCATCCACTCGGAAGCAGTCGGAGAATCCGTCCAGTAAGGCACCGTGGGATAACTCGTGTACCGAGGGGCTGGAACGTCATATTTTTCGAACAAGGGTGAAAGCTTGCTATTTAGGCTCATTGGAACACCTCACGAACAATTTGAATAAATTTTCGAACGTTAGCTTCGGGAGTTTTTGGAAGAACACCATGCCCAAGTCCACAGACCCACCCTTTTCGTTCCTCGGGGGCAAGCCTCACAATCGGCTCCAAATACCGACGAAATTCTTTTTCAAACTCCTTGGGCTCTAGAAATAAAAGAGCCTGATCAAAACACCCTTGAACAAATCCAGGAACAGGCAGACGGAACAGTTCAGGCAAGGACCAACGGTGATCGAATCCCATTCCCGAAAAAGATTGAAGCTCATTCCATTTCCCAGCGAAATGTGCCGGCTGTGTACCCTTTGAGTAGTAACCGACTTTTCCCGGAAATTTTTTCGCGAGAGCGATCAAGTCCGGGAGAACATGACTCTGATAATATCCAGGACTCACTTCGCCGGCTGCGGTATCAAAGATCATGACCGTCTCGGCGCCACCATCGAGTTGAAGCTGTATATTTTTTTCGAGAAGCGGCATCAGGCAGTCGCGAAATGCACGATAAAGCTCGGGTTGAGATTTTGAAGCCGTCAAAGAACCCGAGTGTCCACCTTCCACTGCATACACATAGAGGGTCCATGGGCCGCCCACAAATCCTATCAGACTCTTATTTTTCGGAAGCCGCGCACGAGTCAACTCCATTGCCGTCTTCTGAAACATCAGTATTTCCAGGGCCTCAGGTCCATTTTTTAAATCTTTTATCCGATCAGGGGTTAACGAAAATCCAAGTTCCGGCCCCGTATCTTCATACGTCAAACCCATGCCCATCGCTTCAAGGGGGAAAAGAAGATCACTAAAAAGAATCGAAACATCAAAATCAAAATCCATTACAGGCCCGAGCGCCACTTCAGCAGCTAATTCCGGGACCTTGCACAACTCCATGAACGAGTGTTTTTTCCGAAGCGCCTGATAATGAGCGTGATAACGCCCCGCTTGTCTCATCATCCAAATCGGAGGCAACGGCTGTGCTTTATGAAGAAGGGCATTTTGAAATAAAAGATTACTCATGATGATTCACCACTCTCTGGACATTCCACTGATATCCAATTCCACGTACCGATCGAATCCAAACTCCCTGGTCGTCACCGATCGCCTGACGAAGCCGCACAATCACATTATCGACTGTGCGGTTACTGGGATACTCCTCTTGTCCCCATACGCGATCCAGGATTTGGTCCCGACTCACTACTTTTGGAGACGACTCAATAAGAAATTTCAAAACTGAAAAATCACGTGGAGCAATGTGTTCTTGAACCCCATCAGCATTTTCAACGACTAAACTTTCAAGATCAATTTTTTTCCCATTACAATGGATCCATCGGTGCTGAACATGTCCCCGTAAAACGTGTTCTACGCGAAGCAACAGCTCTTTTAATAAAAATGGCTTCGGAATAAACTCTTCAGCCCCTAACTCAAAGCCTTCCAGCCGATATTCGGCCGAGTTTTGGGCCGTCACAAAGATAAAAGGCACCGCGATCTTGTTTCGAATTGACCGCGCAAAATCAAACCCAGTCCCATCAGGAAGCCCGACGTCTAAAATAATAAGATCAAGCGAACTCGCGTCGACGATCCGCGTAGCCTCTCGAATGGTACGAGCCCACTGAACCTGGTAGCCCTCTTTTTTAAGTCGCTCAGAAAGCGTGCCGCCCAGGGATTCATCATCTTCAACTAAGAGTAATGATTTCGCTGACTGCAGATTGGAAGGATTCATTGAAAGGCTCCTTTCAAATGAATCACAACGCTGAAGCGCGGGAGTTTCGTTCGATCAAAATCAAGAGTCCCACCCATAGCTTGCGTCAGTGTTTTCACTAAGTAAAGACCTACGCCACTTCCACTCGTACGACTGTGACGCGTAAAAATTTTTCCAAGGTGTTTAGCGTCCCCTTCAAATCCTTTTCCATCGTCCTCAATAATAATTTGGACCCCATCCTCACCTTCTTCAGAAAATTCAAAACTGACCTTCCCGGCTCCGCCATGAATAATTGCATTTTGAGTGAGATTTTTAAAAATACTCTCTAAAGCCCGATGATCCGCCCTAATCAGGCAGTCATCATGTCCCTTCAAGTCGGCTGAAAGCTGTAAAGTCGGCCACTGATGCTTCAACATCTGAAGCAGTTTCATAAATGAAAGATTTTCTAAAAATAAAACCGAAGAATCCGCATTCGCAATCTGAAGCGAATTTTCGAGCTGCAGCTCTAACCGTACCGTATCTTTTAACAAGCGCTCAAGAACAGGAGAGGTCACTTGACCCTTTAGATCTTCAGATAGCGTTTCGGCTTGAAGCCTCAGACTTGCGAGCGCTGTTTTTAAATCGTGACTGAAAGTCGCGAAGAACTCCTTAATCTGAAAGCTCCTCCGTCGCTCAAGCGCGGTATAATAAAGAAGAGCACCGCCGCCCAGCAGGAGAGAAATAATCAAAATCAGCCCTTCCGAAATGAGCATGGTTTGTTGTTTTACAGCATCAATCAAAGCGGAGTGATGGATTTCCTGAAGAGCGGCCGCTTGTTTTAGACCAAAAATCATCCACCAAATCGCGAGAGAAAGGTTAAACACCATCCATACGCCCGCAAACCAAAAAGCCGCTTTAGATGCGGGTTTTGAAGTCATCCCAGACTTATTTCCGGTAGCGTGAGAGAGGCGTTCCTGGCGACGCATTTTTAGAGTTTAGCGTCCTTCGCCGCTGCTTCTAATTTTTCTAAAGCCTCTTTTAAAATCTCATCCGTGTGAGCCGCAGAGATGAAGCACACCTCAAAAGCGCTAGGAGGAAGATAAATTCCACGATCCAGCGCCGCATGAAAAAAGGCTGGAAATTTTTCACGGTGCGAAGGTGGAATCTGAGACAAGGTTCGAATCGGAGTCCCAACATCCGCATGGATCCAAAAAAGCGACGCGAAGTCGGTGACTGTAAAACTAGACTTCAGGCCTTTTAAGCGTGATCTGAACTCGTCCGCGAATTTACGGGTACGAGCTTCTAAAGCCTCATGAAGACCCATGCGTTTTACTTTTTCAAGGGTCGAAAGGCCCGCTGAAATACTCACGGGGTTCGCGCTCATCGTTCCCGCCTGATAAACGGGGCCCTGAGGAGCCACGAGGTCGAGTAATTCTTTTTTGCCTCCAAAACAACCAAACGGAAGGCCTCCGCCTGCGACTTTTCCGTAAGTCACCAGATCAGGGCTCATCCCTGTATATTCAGCCATACCACCCATGCGAACCCGAAATCCGGAAATCACTTCATCAAAAATCAGGAGTGCTCCGTATTTTTTAGCGAGGCTCGCGACACCTTCCAGAAATTCTTTTGTCTGAAGAAGAAGACCGTAGTTCGCAGGCATCGGTTCAATAATGACTGCAGCAATTTCATTTGGGTAAGATGAGAAAACTTTTTCTAAAGCAATCAGGTCATTGAGCGGCGCAATCAAAGTTTCTTGTGCATCCGCCACGCCTGCGCTATCAGACGCGACCGCTCCCGCAAGGCCCGAGCCTGCCTTCACGAGCATCGAATCCACGTGTCCGTGATAGCAGCCATCAAATTTTAGAATTTTCGTTCTTTTTGTGGCAGCACGAGCCACCCGAAGGGCACTCATCACAGCTTCTGTGCCTGAATTCACAAACCGAAGTTTTTCCACGCAAGGCACTTCATGAATAATCCACTCCGCGAGTTCCACCGAATAGGGCTCACACGCGCCGAAGGACCAAGCCGTATCTAGCATCGCTTTCACCGATGCGGTCACTTCTGGATCACGGTGCCCTAAGAGCATCGGCCCAAAAGCCTGACAAAAGTCGATATACGTTTTTCCATCGACCGACTTTAATTTTGCGCCTTCCGCCGAGGCGAAATAAACAGGTGTTCCCCCGACGCTCCGAAATGCACGCACAGGAGAGTGAACTCCACCGGGTGCTAATTTTTTTGCGCGTTCGAAAAGTTGTTCCGAAGTTCCAAAGTCTTTCGTTTTCATCCTGCCACTCCCATTGATTTTGCGTAACGTGCACCATACGTGATGATGTACTGGGCACCCGCGCGTTTAAAGACATTCCAAGTTTCTAAAAGAGCAGGCTCAAACTGCGTCAGACCCTTTTCAGCTAAAAGTGTGAGGCTTGCGAATTCACCGCTCACCTGATAGGCCCCGACCGGGCGCCCCGTGCGCGTGTAGATCTCACGAATCAAATCAATCGACGTCATTCCTGGCTTCACCATCAGAAGGTCTGCGCCTTCCTCTGCACAACGATCACTCGATGCCAACGCGTCCGTGCGATTCCGAACATCAATCTGATACCCCTTTCGGTCTCCGTACTGAGGAGCGGAATCAGCGGCCTGACGAAAAGGCCCGTACATCTGGCTCGCAAACTTCGTACTGTAACTCATGATGGGTACCATCGTTTTTCCAGCATGATCGAGGTCTTCGCGAATTTTCGCGGTTCGTCCGTCCATCATATCACTGGGGCTAATTCCGTCGGCGCCGGCTTGTGCGTAGGTTGCCCCCAGGCGTCCCAATTCTTTCAATGTCGGCTCAAGATCGATTCTTCCATCACTCCCCATCACACAACAGTGACCATGGTCCGTGTAGGAACAAAGACAAGTATCCACCCAGAGAAAAAGTGAATTTCCAAAACGTTTCTTAATAGACGAAATCGCATTCGCCGTGAAGTCGAGTGAAAAACCGTGGGATGCCTTCTGGTTTGGAACCGGAAACAAAATAAAATGCTTCACTCCCGCCTCTAAGTCTTTTTCGACTCGCGCAAGCGTTCCATCGACGGACTGTCTCTGCGTGTCACGCAGGCCCAGGATCGGAAGGTCTTCCTTCAATCCTTGTCCTACAAAAAGAGGTTGAATGAGTTGAGAAAGCGTGAGGCCGTTTTCAGCGGTCAATTCACGTAATAAAGCTTGGCTACGAAGTCGTAAGAGTCGTTTCATGGGTTACTCCTTGAAATTGAATCCAGTCTGAATAGTTTAAACTGATTTCGACCTTTGAGTCATCCCCCAAACACTCGGATAAGCGCTGAGAAATAATGCGGACCGTGTTACCTGGACCAGAAACGTGAACGCCGCGTGCGATTTCTGGCGCTTTCTCGAGCGCGCGCAAAAATGAAGAACCACTTTTCCAGAAAAAATGGGTTTTGCCGTTGAATTGGGCTGGATCTATCGGACGTGGCGACAAAGCATAAGTGGCTAAAATTCCGGAAAATCGAGACGGATCGAGCTCATCGAAACCTTGAACGTGCGAGAGTTTCGTCCAAAGGATTTTTTCATTCGCGAGGACATCGGTCCGAGGATCTTCGCTCTCTCCCAAACTCTCAGATGAACCGTTCACCCAAATGCCTTTTTCAGACAATTTTTTCCAGGTTTCAAGACCACTGCACCAAATCCATGACGGAACGCTCGTCCCCCAAGCTTCAGGCCATGCGTCCGCACGCGAAACCCAAAACGGAGCACGAGGCTGATCAGGAATCGAAATCGTATTTCTTTCAAAAAAATCCGCAGCTTCCCCAGGTAATGGCCAAATTTTTTCACGGCTCCCCGCTCGCGAAAGCGGACGTGCTGGAGAAAAATCAATCGAGTCAAGAACCAAGCCCTGGTCCGTCAGTCCTTTTAAAAAAGTAATGCGCCCATAATCGCGATCAATCGCTGAAATCCCGATTTTCTGGTGACAACCGCCTCCATATTTTTTGAGAGTTTTTCGTTCGAGCTGCACCTGTTGAAATGTTTTTTCACAGTGAATGGCACTTAAAATTTCGATTAAATCGGTTCGTCCGGTTTTGATCTCGATCGCCAACGCGCCTTGTGCGGCTGCAGAAGGATGAACACTCAAGGGCAGAATACACCAATTCAGTTTCTCCAAAGATCGCCTCAGAAACAGAGCCGTTTCCTGAAACTCGGGCGCTTCGGCGGACAGGAGGCGATCGAGCGCGGCTTTCGCGACGATTAGGGCATCAGCTTCTTCTGATTCAAAAAGTTTTCGCACACGCGTTTGGACATTACCCCGAACCGATTCAAATAGAACCGAATTGAGTTTAAACGGAAGATGGGTCTTTAAAAAGCCCCCTAAGTTATGTGCACGTCTGGGAGAGGATGAAAAAACGTTGAGGGTTTTGGATTCACGAATTTTTTCGAGTGCAGATTTTTTAACTAAAATCACGTCACGGAGATCCGCCCGAGGAAGAGTCGCCACAACGGACGTTTCTTTTCGGTCTTCCGTCGGAAGGTCTTTCCAAGAGTGAACCACGAGGTCCGTTTTTTCTTCGACCAATTCTAAGAAGAAATCTTCGGTAAAAAGGCCTCTTTCAGGCGCTTTCCAGAGAGGGTCCGTCAGGTTCTTATCCCCGAGAGACTCCCGAAATCGATACTCAATTTTTAGATCGGGATGCGCACGTTCCAGGGCACGACCTACAGCATAGGCTTGAATGCGCGCCAAATCACTCTGGCGCGACGAAAGACGAATTGTTTTTAAGCGCATAGATCATCCCATCCAAAGGGATGATGTTCGAGTCCTTTTGAGCGCTCTAAACCTAAATCGCGAATTGCTTTCAGCGCCGATCGTTTTCGCGCCATCATTCGCTCTTGGTTGAGCTTCAACTCGGAGAACACATCATCGAGAACGACCAATCGGCCCTTCTCAAGAACACAAGGTTCACTTGAAGATTCCGCACGCAAGTCTAAAACACACTCGATCCGACCGGCATGAGCATCGATCCACTTTTGAAGGACCGAAGTTTCAATCGGAGCCGCGATAATGAGCGCTAAACTCTCTTTATCTTGCGCAAACTGATCCCAGTTATGAAGAAAGTCACGGCGAACTTCAGGGAGTTTTGCCCAGAGATCCGTATTTTTTTCAGGTGAACGAGAGAATACATGAATCACGTCTTCATCAACCAAGGCTGAAGCCACTTCCCAAGCGAGTTGGCCCGCACCAACAATCGTCACATGATCCAAACCCGGAATTTCTCTCAAAATACGGCGAGAAAGGCTCCCATAGGACTGTCCTCCGGCACCCACGAGGTGTTCACACCGGATTTTTTTTGCATCCGTTTGGATGTTTTGCCAAAGGGTTTTGTGCCCGAGAGCGTATGGGGTTTCAGATACGAATTTTTTAAATTGACCCAGAATTTCAGTCTCTCCAAAAATCGGAGAGCGAAGTCCACAAATCACTTCCACGCAGAGGTGATGGGCATCGAGTCCTGTGACTTTTTTAAAGCCCAGTACGGAAAGTTCGTGTTCAATCTCATGAGCGTGATAGGAATCCGTGAAGACCATCTCGCGTAGGCAGGTTTTCCAAAGGAAAGCCCCTTTTCCTTCGCCAAAAATCGACTCTAAAACGGCCTGAGTCGGTGGACGAGGTCCCACTTCTTTTTCTGCTTCTTTGTCAGCCTCTCTGTGAAAAACAACCCATTCGTGAATCAACATGCTCATGAAAATACCCGATCACCTAGGTCGAATTGTCATAAAATTGTCACGCATCGGAAATATTGAGGTATTTCATCAACAAATACAGCGCGTTATCTTGTAAAAATTTGACACGCTCAACTCCCATTTCTATTCTCTGAGCATGCAAAAAAACAAGCTTTCCTTATCCCTCCTACTCACGATGGCCTCGTTTTCAGGTTGTTCGTCTACGCCCACCTCCCCACCTGAAAACAAGAAATTAAAAGCGGTTATTGAACAGAAAAACCGACCCGATTACGAAAAGTCTATTTCCCTCCAAAGTGGAGGTGCCGCCTATTCGATTCTCTTGCACTCCCAGGCACTCCTTCCTTTGATTAAAAACACCTACACGCCACGAGATATTCAAAATTTGAGAAAGACCCTAGAAAAATCACTCGATTTTTCACTCGACTCGCGTGCACTCCCTAAAGCCGCTGAGCGCGTATCCGATTCCGAAACGGACAGTACTCACTATGATGCGGTCTGGGTCCGCGACAGCCTCTGGGTTTACCTTGCCCTTCGTGAGAGTCATGACCCACGCGCGAAGACACTCCTCCTCACTCTGTCCCAGTATTTTTCAAGCCCCAACCAGTTGAAACGATTTCACTCCGTGATTCACAATCCAGAGACTGTTCTAGGGAACCACCTCAGAATGAATGCCATTCACATTCGGTTTGATCGAAATTCACCAACCTTTCAGGACGTCCAAGAAAATGGAAAACCGCAGGAGTGGAATCATAAACAAAACGACGCTCTTGGATTATTTTTAGACCTCTATTGTCGTGCTTTAGTTTCAGGAGAAATCACACTTGGGAAACTTTCGCAGGAACAAGTTAGTCTCCTTGCACTCTTTCCAAAATATTTTCAAGCGATTCGCTTTCAAGAGTCAGAAGACGCGGGCAGTTGGGAAGAAATCGAAAGACGAAACACCTCTTCGATTGGACTCGTCACCTCGGGCTTAGAAAAACTTCAGAAACTTTTAAAACTAAAACCGAGCCTCGGAAAAAAACTCAGTCTCTCACGGAAAACGATCCGGGCTCTCATCGACTCGGGTTACAAAACTGTTTTCGAACAACTCGAAGAGGGGGGAGAATCTCCTCATTATCCGAAAACGGATCCTCGGTACCGCGAAGCAGACGCCGCGCTCTTAAATTTACTTTATCCTGCTGAACTTTCGCGACTGAAAGAAAAAGACCTAGAGCATGTGCTTCAACTCGTCGACCCACTTCGGGGAACCGTTGGAATTCGCCGTTATGCGGGGGATTCTTATCAGGCTGGGAATTTTTGGTTCAAAGTGGAGTCGAACACAGAAGACACGAGTTCTGCTGAAAACTTTCGAGAACGCGGAACTCGCTTTATCCCAGGCAGCGAAGCCCAGTGGTTTTTCGATTCCTGGTACGGAATCGCAGTAGCGAAGCTCTACAAAAAATTTGGAAACCCAAAGTTCAAGGCTGCTCGCGAGGTATCCTTGAATCGTGCCCTTGGTCAAGTTACAGGCGAGGGTGTTCTCGGCGCGGACGAAAACCCTGTCCCTGCGCTCGCTCTCCCCGAAAGTTACAACACCGTCCTTTCGCTCGAAGGAAAAACGCGCGTCTTCGCTCCAAGCCCCATCACGCCCCTCAACTGGGCAAAAGCGACGATGAGGATTTTGTTGGGGGAGGTGAAATAAAAGTTCAGTAAATAAAACGCTCGATGGGTCCCTCATGAAATGAAGAATAATTGTCACACAGTGTTCGCCAAACAGTAACGCCGACCTCCAAAAGGCCTTCAGAGTGGTGCAGCAGAAAATTCGGACGGGTCCATTTCTTACAATTTGCTTCATCGATTTTCTGTAACGCAATTTGAGCATTATTTCCAAAAAACCATAACCTTTGAATGTAACTGTCTGCCGGAAAAGTAGAGGGATTTTGATTCTTATAGATTTGAAAATGCCTCCAAGATTCCATAGCAGCATGCTCCCAGGGCGACAAATCTAAAGGCCCGACCCGTGATCCCGAAAAAACGCCTCCTCCTAAAAACCCTAAAATAAATACCGCCTGAACACACCGAACCTTATTCATTAACGGATCCAGAAATTCAAGTTCAAGTCGAAAACAACGAGTCTCTTCAAAAACCGAAATCAATTCACGAAACAGAGCACTTTGAGAAAAATCACTTAGTCGAACCTCAGGTATTTCCATTTTCCTATCGATCCACTGAGCACGAACCCAACGCTCGAGTGCTTCAAAAATCGAAAAATCTCTGGCAAAGTCCGACTGGAATCCAACAGCAAATCCACAGGTGGTCGGAAACCTATCAATAAAAAACGCTGTCCCATCTCTCCTTCCCTCTTTACAATTACGAACAAAAGCTCTCTCAATAGTTTCAGACAACGCGATTCTCCTCGCGCTATGACGATCAAAACCAAAACCACTCCCCAATGGCCTTTTCTGATATCCCAAAGCAGTCGAATGCCAACCCAGCTCTGCGCCTGTTTTTGAAAAAAAAGGCTGTTCTTCAAAATACTGAAAGGACGGTTCGATTTTAATTAATTCCTCAGGCCCAAACAGACGACTCATAGAAATTTCAACTTATCTAAACGAGGAACGACCATTGTTGGAAAAAGGGTCTCAGACGCGTCAAGGTCTTCGCTGTGAAGCCAGAATGAACGGGTGTGAAAAATCGGAATCACTGAATTATCTTCACCTACAACTGCGTCAAATTTTTTGAGATATTCGCGCTCGTCATATTCACCCATTTTTCCCTCATAATCCGAGACGAGTTTACAAACTCTTCCCGAAGGATCAGGAAAACTAATAGCGAGTTGTGAACAGAACATCATATTGATCACCCAATTTTCCGCGCTCCCACCAATATCCACTGCTGCTAACCGCAAATCGTACTCACGATTGGTGTTACGACGCGTAATAAACGTTGATTCCCCCAGCTGAGGATCGACTAATTCATAGGGCCACTGCAACTCCCTAAGAGCGTTAGTAACCAAATCCTCAACGTATTTTTTTTCGGGCGTCATCGATGCATAGGAAAATCGAAGCACCTTTATCGGGTGAATCCCCGTTCTGACCAAATCCACTTTTTCGTTGTTTTTTTTGGGACCAATCCACTTTTCACTATTAACATAAAATCCGCCTTCTCGGGTAACCTGCGGAAAGGTAGGGGGATTTCTCTCTATTAACTCGAATAATTTTTCCCGAAAAATATTTCTATTTTCAATCCGATCAAAAACATTTTTTACATAGGGAGAAAGCACCAGTGCAGACAAAAAAATGGGGGCTCCTTGAAAAAATTGAAAACCAGAAACATGTTTTTCCTCACCTGATTGATGAAAGTATATAATCGTGTGTTTTTTTGAGAGATCCGCAATTTTTTCAACCGGAACTTCCGCAATCCTAATTTTGTCTGCACTGGTGCTT
>Ga0364860_10395_pt2 | contig 22475 bp, 12 predicted proteins | sample ExccelAu500001D4_FD_206916 | JGI IMG/M metagenome (GOLD analysis project Ga0364860, IMG submission 206916) | Enriched cells from Trout Bog Lake Hypolimnion, Wisconsin, USA - BchlTB.Aug20.5000.01 .D4 | ecosystem: Environmental > Aquatic > Freshwater > Lake > Hypolimnion/Profundal zone | place: USA... | reverse complement strand
CAAAGTATTAGTTGTCACCGCCGCCCAGGCCGAGCAGGCACACAGTCTGTGGCCGGTTTTCCTTTGGTTTAAGCAGGCGCTTTACCAAATGATTTTATCGCGCACGCGATTGCCCGTGCGGCAGGACAACCAACTGCTCGTCGTCATTGATGAATACAACCGCTTGATGATGGGCGCAGATTCCCCCATGTCGGAACACGTCGTCATGGAGGCGGCGCGCTCCAATAAAACTAATTTCATCCTCGCCGCGCAGAACTTGAGCGGCTTAGAGATTGCCGGCGGCGGGAGTGTGGTGGTGGACAAACTCACCGCACTAACTTCCAACCTTTGCTTCCTGAGTAATTCCTGCTCCGTCACCGCCAGATTGGCGGGAACGGTGTTGGGCAAACGCAAGACGTTCGATAAGCATCGGACGATCAGTCACCAGCCACCACCGCCGCTCTTCTTTCCGCAGAACCATCACCATCGGACAATGTATTCCAACACGGTGCTGGTGCCGGTGGAAAAACCGGTGCTGTCAGCCGAGCAGATGGCACGGCTAAAACCAGGACACGGCTATATCAAGCTCGTGGATGGCTCTGTCCACAAAATCAAATGCACCTTTGATTGATCATCATTTTCCTCGTCGGCACTGAGTGGTGCATGACAGGTCACATGCCCGAGTGCCGACGTTCGTTTCGTCACGGCCGTCACCGGGCTAATAAAAACAGAAAGAGACGAAACAAAAAAACAACCATGAAACAACACATGATCCAACCACAACCAAAACACGCATTCCACTACCGCAGTGAAGACGGACTGGTCGAGGTAATCACCAAGACCGCGACCGCCAAGCGCTTCCCGGCGCATGACTACCCCGTCGTGTGCCTGCGCTTCAAACCGCAAGCGGGCACCCGCGTCCAAAAACACGGCGACGGAGTGGAAGTGGTGATGACCCACCAGGAAGTTGCCCGGCACCTGGCGGCGTTAAACCGTGCCGATGCCAAAGGCAACTACCGCTGGAACAACGTGGCGCCCAAATGCCCACACCGAAAAGCCCAGTGGGACAAGCTGAACCGGGAACGCAACAGCCAGCAGGGCTAAAACTCATGGGAGCGGCAGATGTTGCTGCCGCTCCCATGTGAAGCTCGTTCGCCTTCTCCCATTTGCGCACCATCCAAAAATGGTTTCTATAAAGCTATTTTGTGGATTCGGTTTAGAGATGCGACAGGAACTCAAAGGTTTTGTCCTGAAAGCCGGGCAGCCCTTCATGGGCGTAGTCTGGATAAATCACGGCTTCTTTTGCCGAATTTATCTTGTTAAACACCGCGAACTGCGTGGAGAGGGACAGATTGCATCCATCAAAGTGATGGCCATCAGCACCCGGCCTTGAATTCTCGGAGCCAAATGCTGGATATCAATATAACCAAGTTTGGTAAAAATCTCTTTCTCGTGCTCATGGAGAGGATCGTAGCGCCGGAAATATGTCCTTAATTCTTCGTAGGCGTTCACGGTCAAATCCATTTCCCAAACCCGTTGGTAGTCCGATAGAAACGGATGAATCGGTGCGAGCCGCTTGATTTCTGGCACCAACGCCGCGCAAGCAATGCACAATGCGCCACCCTGCGATCCGCCTGCCGCACCTAGCCGGTTCGGATCTACTTCCGAGAAGCCAGCCGCAGTTAAGACTGCGGTCATCCGCCTTTAGAGCATAAAATACTTGGATGTTGGAAACTTGGAGGGAGAGGGCTGAAAAATGGGTGTTCCGGCTTGACGACAAGCGATTCCATCCTATTCATCCCATTACAAAATTAAGCGGGAACCGGGCGCGATAAATTGTGTTTTGCCGCTGACGACAAATTTGTGTTTCAACCGGTTGTTAGCACAGGCGGATATTTCAACGGCATTTTTCAAAATTTTGATGGCGAATTGGTCGCCACGATGAATCAGGTTGAACTCCAGCTTGCGCCATTTCTTCGGAAGGCGCGGATTAATGACAACCTGCCCTTCATCGGCCTGCACACCGCCGAAGCCGAACACCGCCGTCATCCACGCGCCGCCGTTGGCCGCCGGATGCGAGCCGCCCATGAAAATGGTGCCGACATAAACTTTGTATTTCGCCTCCAAATCAATTTTCGCGGTCTTGAGAAAATAATCGTAGGCAAAATCCAGTTTGCCAAACTCCGCCGCCACCATCGCGTAGGCACAGGCGCTCAGGCTGGAACCGTGCTCGGTGCGCGGTTCGTAATATTTCCAGTTGGCCTTCTTTACGGTTTGGGAGAACCGATTTTTGAACAGGTTCAGCATCATCACCACGTCGGCCTGCTTGATGACGCGCGTTTGCACCGCCACGCCCTGACCACCGCCGAGATATTCGTTGGGATGAATCTTCCGTGCTTTCACAGCTTCAAGCGACGTGTCTTCCAAGCGGAAGTAATCGTCGAACTGCTCGATGATGCCGGTCTTTTTGTCCGGCTGCGGAACATAAAGCAGCTTTTCCGCCTCGATGAACTGCGGCAATTCGTCGGCGATGGAAATTTTCTTGAGCAGCGCAGCCAATTTCGCTGGATGTTTCCTTTTCAAGTAAGCCACCGTGGCGTTGGCGATTTCAAAAGTCGCCTTGACCACCTGGCTGGTGAAGGCGTTATTGTTGACGCGTTCGTGGTATTCGTCCGGACCGATAACATCGAGAATTTCGTAGCGGTTTTTGTTCTCGTTGAAGTAAGCGTAGGAAAAATAAAACCGCGCGCATTCCAGAATGACTTCCGCGCCGCCTTCAAGTAACAGTGAATCGTCGCCGGTCAGCTTGAAGTATTCCCACATGGCGATGGCGATGTCGCCGCTGATATGCACCTGCTTGTCGCGGAAATGCGTCCGCAAGTTTCTGCCGGTCACCGGATCGCCGATATTGAAATAGGTGCAGGCGTCGTCGCCAGTCTCCTGACTTTCCCAGGCGTAAAACGCGCCGCGGAAACCGACGCTTTCGGTCTGCGCCTTGCGGCGCGCGCCATTGAGCGTCTTGATGCGGTAGCGCATGAGTTCGACAGCCTTCTCCGGATAGGTGTGGAGAAAAAACGGGAACATGAACATTTCCGTGTCCCAGAAGATTGCGCCTTTATAAACCTGCCCGGAGAGCGCCCGCGCCGGTATAGAATTTGAGCTACCGTTCACCGGCGCGACAATCAGTAACTGGAAAATGCTGAACCGCAATGCGAGTTGCGCTTCGTCATCGCCGTCAATTTTTACATCGCAGGACGCCCATTTCTTGGCCCACTCGGCGTTGTGCCGCGCCAAGCAGGCGTCATAGCCAAGTGATTTTGCCTCGCGCACCGTGCGCGCGGCGGCCTCGCCCGGCGACTTCACGAAATCGTTGTCCGTGAAGACGGCGAAGAATTTCTGAAAGGTGTATGTCTTGCCAGCCTCGGCTTGCAGGCTGATGACACGGAGGTTTTTCTTGCTGGAGATTTTGTGCGCTTCTTTTCCGAGGTTTGAATCAATCGCCTCCGCCACGGCGACGCGTTTGCCAGCTTCATTCGTAATACTAACAACCGAAAGAACGCCACCCCGTTTCTTTGGCGCGAGTTTCAGCAAATGTGGGCCGTTCAAATCCCAGATGTTGAAATCAATTCCCGTGTGAATGATGACTTTCTCGGCCTTGTCACAGGTGACGCTGAATTGAATGACACCGAGGTTCGGGTTGGCGGCGCTCAAAAAACGCGATGACTTGATGGTGAGGTTTTTTCCTTTTGAAGTGTAAACCGTTTCGCGCTCAAAAAGTGCGTTTTCAAGGTTCAGCTGCTGGCTGTGCTTCTTGATCTTGGTGCTGCGCGCAGAAAATGCGTGGCCGTCGAGGATAACTTGCGTGAATCCCCCGTTGGGTGCGTTCACCGGCTCGCGCCAAGAATCGCCGACACGGTCGAAGATGCCCGCGAGCGTGATGCCGACCAGTTCGTCCGGCCCGAATTCATCCAGCGTGCCGCGATAGCCCATGTAGCCGTTAGCGATCTGGTAAACATTGCCAGACCGCATGATGGCTTCTTTTTCGTTGGTAAATTTATCAGTGCGAACTTGCCACAGGTTGTTCATAGGAATTTTTTCACTCTTGAAATCTTTGACGGACACCATCAGCAAGCAAAACATCCATGAGTATTAAACTAGGCTTACGGTGCGTTGCCCAATGCTGTTCGCATACAACTGGACGTGGTGAGCGCTTAGGCGCCTTATGGACATCATCTGAAAGCAACTGAAAATTGAGGCGAGCATGTTCAGAGTTCGTCAATATCTGAGCGTCATTGCATTCGAAAAACCCCGTTGCCGAAACTGGTTGCGCAGACGGAATGACAAACTTTGACTGACAATTCTCATGACCAGTTGCTACTTTCCATTCGAAAACCGGACACCTCTGAAAAAGCCCCTCTCTGATTCACCCACTGCGAGTAAATCCGATACGGAAATACTCGCCAGACCGTCAGCCCGAGCGGTGGCCTGCAAATTGGTGGCAGCAGAGCCCACCGCCAGCACCCGCATGCCGGCTCGCAAAGCACCCTCCACTCCGGCGGCCGCATCCTCAACCACCAAACATTCCTGCGGCGGCACACCGACTTGATGCGCCGCCTTGAGAAATATTTCCGGGTTGGGTTTCGTCTCACGAATGTCGTTTCCGGTCACGACAGCATCGAACCCCCCCGCCAAGCCGACGCGTTCCAGAATCGTTCCTGCGTTTTTACTTGAAGAAGCAATGGCTATCTTCACATTGCGAGCTTTGAGCGCATTCAGCACCGCATAAACACCAGGTAGCAAATCCTGTGGAGCCAAAGTCTGAATGAGCGCGCAGTAGAACCGATTCTTTCGCTCGGCCAGCGCGTTTTTTTCCGCATCATTGTAACGCCTGCCAGCCTGTTCCAACACAATCTCCAGACTTTGCCCACGGCTGACCCCACGCAACCGTTCGTTGATTTGCCGGTCAAACGGGATAAGTTCCTCATCGGCCAACCGCTGCCAGGCCCGATAATGAAATTCGTCGGTGGAGACAATAACCCCGTCGAGATCGAAGATGATGGCTTGAATCATACTTTTCTTAAAAAGAAACAAAGCGAAAACGGAATCAAGGCCTTGACTTCGCCGTCAATCCAATCCCTCGCTTGGACAATTCAGCCTGTTCCGCCGCGGACAACTTTCCTCCGGTAAACGAGGTTGCCAGAAACAGTGATATTTTCGGTTTTTGCAATTGAGCATCGTAAAACAATCCAAAGCGATTCTCCGGTTCTGCATTCTTTGGCTCGTCGCACAATTCATAAAACAGAACCGCTTCAACATTGACCGCCTTCTGATTGACTATCTCCTTGAGGTGCTTGTCTAAACTACGCAAGCCAAGTTCCGTTTGCGGCTTTCCGGCTTGATTTTCATAATTCAAGCCGGCTTGTCCCGGAGTGCCGGAGTATATCTCGCCACAATTAAGCTCGTTGATCAAAACCGGCTTGTTGAATTTTGCCAACTGCGTCAACGGCCCGCCCGGACCAAACCACGGATCCTGATCCAGCGGCGGATGTTTATCCCACGGATATATGTGATAACCGACAACATCAAACAGAACCCCTTGTTGCTGCATGAAGGATAATAGCCCGAAGCAGCGATCCGTTGTCCCCAATATGATGCGCAGCGGCTGGTTGGCTTGCTTTCTAACATCGTCAACAGCCCGGGACATTCCCCGCAGCGCCGCCGCCTGCAGTCTCCCGACTGGATTGTCAAAATCATTATCGTTTTGCCCGGTTGCCCCCTCATTCTTGATGTTGGGATAAAACGACACCTCGTTTTGCAGTTCATAATCCTGAACCAGATCCAGGGTGCGCTCAACTTGGCGCTTTGTTTGCTCGTAAGCGGTTGATTCTACTTCCTGCAAACTTGCATTGGTATCATGCTCACGGACTTGGCCACGGGCAAAGGGGGTAAATAATATTGCTTCAACCTTGATGCTCTTGGCCTTCATCGCCGAGGCGATGCCCCGAAATTGGGCCAAAGAATTGGTATCGTCCCCCCATACATCCAGCCGCACACAGCTCAAGTTGCGTTCAAGGAGTTTGTTGGCTAATTGGTTATTCACTACCTCCTTGGGGATTACCGCGTAATGCACATTCACACCCCACTGAATCGAATTGGTTGCCCCTTGAACCGTTCTGGGCAGCAACACTCCAAGTGTCAATAAGACCAGAACTTGCCCCAATCTTAAATGCGATTTGATGTCAGCAGGGCCAAGTTTGCATCGAAATGTTGTGTCAATTTGAGAGGTGACAGACATGGTATCAGTTAATTTGATAGTCATGGTTTCGGGTGAACATTTTTTCCAGAATTGGCAGAGGTTAAAGATGCCTTGGAGATGGCGAGCAAGTCCGGGCCGGTTTTTTTCCGCATCAGCGGACGCCACCAGTAAAAATACATTCCCGCCAGACCGACCAGAAAAAACGGCAATGTCATCCAGAACGAATGGTAGGATTTGATGACCAATTGCATCGGCAGGAGGAAAAGTGTCACCTGCCACAACAGCGCAAATGGAACTGTGATGATATCGTTGCGATTCTCCCCGTCAACAGCCACCCGATCCGCGCCCTTAAATTCATTCCGGAGGGGTTTCCACAGACCAAAGGGGCGTGTTTTCCGGTAAAAATCTTGCAGCACGGGCATCGGCGTGGGTGCCGTCAACAACGAACCGCCAACCGTGCCAATGAATGACAATGAAAACATTAGGATGAACTCCCAAGTCTCGGGCATTTGGGGATAATAGATGCGTTGCAACACTGCGCCAACGCCCCCGAGAACATAGCCCCCACACATGCCCCACGCATTGCAACGCCACCAGTAGAGCCTCAAGGCCATTGGGGCAAGCTGCCCGGCTGTCAGACCCATGATAATCCACCCCCAAAGATCGTTGATGCTCTTTGCCGCAATGCCAAAATAAAAGGCGACTACGACAATGCCGAGCGTAGAGAGATATGATGCAAATATTAATTCCCGGTTTGCGGCTTTTGGACGAAGAAAATTTTGATAAATGTCCTTTACCAGAAAGCTGCTGGAAATATTCACAATGCTATTTTTGCAAGACATCATCGCTGCAAACATGGCAACTACCAGAACTCCCCTTAATCCGGCCGGAATGACGTTGAGCAAAACCGCTGGAAGAATCTGTTCCGGATCTACTGTCCCATTTATGCCAACCAAGGGAAGCTTGCCCCTCCAGTCCGCGCCCAGCAGTGACTCCAAACCACTTATGAGCCCATCGGGTTGTTTTGCCGGCGCGTTGACTATTCCGGAAGTCAAATTATGCCAATATGCCGGGTCGGTGTTCGGGAAATAGGTCCGGACCAGCTCTGCTGTTTTTTGGACCACGCTTGAATCAGGGTAAACCGAATGAACCAGATAAATGCCCATCACCGCGAAACCAATCATCAACGGCCAGCGAAACATGACGGTCACCCCTTGGAGCAACGATTGCAGTCCGCAATCCCGATCATTGCGTGCGGCAAAATATCGCTGATCCGCCCCTTGTCCCATGCCGCATATGACATTTCTTACCAGATAGAAGAAAGCCACCAAAATGAGCGGTGAATACGCCTCATAACCGGGAGGCATATGTGTATGCCAAGCGGGTTGCGTGTTTACCCAGTCAACATTTCCAGTCACCGCTCGGGCCGTGGCCGCCAGACTTGCGCTGTCTGGCACACGCATCCACGCCATAGTGGCGACAATGAGGCATGAGAACACTAGAATAATTCCCTGAACCAGATCGGTCAGCACCACTCCGTAAAAGCCGGCGCCCATCGTGTATAAGGTAGAGACAACCACCAGCACGAGTGTGGTGGTCATCGGTGGAAACGGGAAAAACACGCCAAGAAAGAGGCTCGCCCCGCGAATCAGGTAGGCTAAAAACATGATCGAACTGACGACGTTGATTAACGCCGTCAACAATCGCAAACCCTCCGCCGTCTTGTCCGTGCCAAAACGGAAAGTCATCCATTCCGCCTGCGTCATGCACCCGGAACGCCGGTGCCATTTGCCTGCATAGGCCAACAGAAAGGCCAATACCAACACCGCGCCACCGCGAAATTCAATGTATAGCCCGCGCGGCCCCAGCAAGTAAAGAAACGAGGTGATTATCATGGTTCCGGTAAGATCAAACCAGACCGCCATGCCCGCAATCCCCAGCAAATACCATGGCAGCGAACGACCTCCCAGAAAGTAATGCTCCAAACTGCTGCCGGCCTTCCGGGTCATCAGCACTCCGGCAAACAGGCTTAAGACTAGGTAGCCAATAATGATTGAATAATCCAGAAACGATAAACTGTGCATATAATTTAGTTACGGCAGCAAAGTTAGTTTGCGTTTCAAAGAGGCGCGTTGATTCCTTGTAGTGGAACTTCATTCACTTATTAAGTCGCAAATTGAAGTGTAACGATTTCCTTTGGCTTAAGCGTGGTTTTAAACGCGCCGGCAAAAACAACCGGTTTTCCTTGGGGATGACCCTCAAAATCAACTCGCTGCGCTCGGTTTGGATTTTTTGCTCCGCGCGGACGGCGGCTGAAATCAAGGCGGGCCGATGCGGTTTTCGTCTGCGGATTAAACAGGCGGACTTCCAGAGTTCCTTCGATTTCCCGCACGCTAGTGATTACAGCAGCACCGTTCAATGATAAGAAGGAGGATTTAGGTGGCACCTGCGCTTTGCTTCTCTGAATCATCATATCGGCAGAGGTCATCTGAACATCCCGTAATCCGGCGGCCAGTCGCACACCTAAATCACAAAACCGCGACCGATCCGCCGCACCGCAAAACGGCACCAACCAGTAATTAAACCGCAGTTCTCCCTGCAGCTGGCCTCCCGGCTCGCCGTCCGTAAGCACTGTGCGGCGGGTCGAGCGGAACAGGGTCAGCGCTAAGGGCCGCTCCGGCAGGTCGCGCACGCAGCTTTCCAACAAGCCCTGCGACACAATCGCCAGTCCACGCCGTGCATCCGACACCGCTGTCCAACTCTGCTGTGGGCGCTCCTCAACGGCGCACTCACGCCCAATGTGATTTTCCGCCGGCAAGGCAATATCACGCTCAACCACATCAAACGCGCCATCGGCCAAATAAGTCTTGGCCTTCACGCCCGTCGGGAACAGCACGCGCAGCCGATGATCTTTGGCATAATTCTTGACGGTGGTGTTGACTTCCAGCCGGTCGCAGCCGCGTCGCAAGGTGATGAGGTTATCCACCACAAGATCAGCAAATTCTTCCGCCCGCACCATGCGGTCGAACTTGAACTCCGCCGGAATCCGCAGAACATTGCGCACACGGAAGCGGCATTGCAGCGGGCCATCATGCAACAGCGCAATGTCTGACACCGTGCCGGAAGAAACGAACGACTGGTCGTTCATCGCTTGGCCGTGATACCAGCCATCGCCAATGTCGGCAATGTCCTCAAAAGTCAGCAAGCGCGAATAGGTTTGACCAGTCCGCTTGTCCAAGAGCGTAAGCGTGCCGTTGCTCTCAATGGTGACCGCGAGAAACTCATTTTCCATCGAGCGCTCGCTAGTGGCGAGGCCGGGTGTTTCCGGATGCCGTGTGGGGAGCATGACTGCAGGCATGATGTCGTCTTTGGGGGCACATTCACCTTCACGCACCGTGATCGTCGTATAGCCCAACGCCGGCAGATATAGTTCCAGGCAGACAGTGATATCGTTAGTCTTGTAGGCTTGCGGAAATTTGAGAGGGTTAATGCGCGTTTTGGTGCGGTTCAATGCCTGGGCAAGCCGTTGATAGGGCAGTTCCCGGCCATCTGAATCAAACACACGGAATCCAGGCTTGAGTTCAAAGCCAAACCGCTCTTGAAAGCATTGCCATTCAGCCGGGATTTGCAGGGTAAGTTCCACCGGCTCGCGCAACTCGCGTGGCAACGGATTGGCCACCAACACACGCAGTTCCTTGGGTGAAACCACTCCGGATACCGCCGCTGCCAAGGTCCGCAGCGACTCCGTGGTTTGCCGTGCCGCTATCTGCTGGCACTGGGCAAACCGGTATTTCATGTCTTCATGCACAGCGTCGATGCTACACCCACAGATGGAATCATGAGGATGATTCATCAACAGCCAGCGCCAGGCGACATCCAGAAACCCCCGGGGATATTCGCGCCCAACCAGATTATGCGCAATGGCGCCAAACGGCTCGGCCCAGTGGCAAAGCTGCGTCTGGCAATCCGCATTCGCCTGCTTGATCCATACCCGGCTGGACAGCACACTCGGAATCAAGAAACTTGCATCCTCTACTTGCGGCAACCGGCCCGGCTCACGCAACTCACCCCGGACAACTTCTTTGATTTCCCCAACGTGCGTCACCATGTCATCCAAATATGCATCCAGAGTGCTGTGGACAATCTGGTAAGGAAATTCCACCCCGGCTTTTTTACTGAACATCAACCGATAATGGTCGGCGTCATATTCCAAGTGGTCGCCTCCATCAAAAACAATCAACGGTGGCAACTTTGCCCGACCAGCCTCCTTGTCGAGAAAAGCCTTTAAATCTTTGTAGGCGCGCTCCGCTTCAAAAGTTAAATCGGGTTGGGTAATGCGACGGACATCGCTGCCATAGTCACAATATCCCGAGCGTCCAAAGCGGTAACAGGGAAGCTGCGTGCCATCACTGCCCTCCCAGATAAAATGGGCGTTTTTTCGTGGCATAAGCCCGCGCCAGATGAATCCTCCCTTGATGCCGAAACCGGCCAGGATTTGCGGTAATTGTCCGATGTGCCCAAACAAATCACACACGAATCCGGCATCCGACGGCACGCCGCCATATTGTCGCGCACTTTCACGGCCCAGACGCAGATTGCGAATCAACGCCTCGCCGGAAACCAACCATTCATCCGGCAAGACAAACCATGGTCCGATCTTCAGCCGACCATTGCGGGCAAATTCCTCCACCTGCCTGCGGCGTTCGGGCCGGATTTCCAAATAGTCATCCAATATGATGGTTTGGCCATCAGTGGTAAACGGACCCTGTAGCTGGCCTGATGCCAGATCATCCAGGGTGCGGTCAAGCAATGCCACCAACCGCTGCCGGTAATCCTGAAAAGTCTGATACCATTCACGATCCCAGTGGGAGCTCAGGACATAGTGAACTTTTCGGGGCGCCGCCGCGGTGCGCTTCAGGCCATTTTTATAATTGTTCCTGCGATTGACCATAAGTTGTTTTCCTAATCGGGAGGCACACAATCCGCTTCACCTCCCAAGCGCTCATCCAAAGCCGCCTGCTTTTTACGCCACATGATTTTCGGTTAAAATTGCCGAATGGTTGTTTCTTTATAGAATATACGATACATGGCACGCGTCAACACATAAAGGCATCTCGTCCCGTTATTAGCACCGACGCTGGCATCTGACCCCCAACCGCCGGTGTCGAGGCATTGATCAGGCCAAAGTATCATCCAAGCATTGGGAACGGCGTTGAGCCGCATCTTGCCTCAGCCGGTGGCATTCGTGGCCAAACCGGGCAAGGTCGCGGAATTGATGCCTCACGCTTTTGCGTTGCAATGCCTAAAGAAATTTTCAAAGAAAATCATGTGCCTCACCGTGGCGGGCCGCCAGTAATCCATGGTGTGGCCACCCGGAAATTCCTCATATTTATGTTGAATACCCAGACGATTCATTTTTGTATGAACGGCCCGGTTTACCCGGAGGAAGAAATCATTGGTGCCGCAATCGAAATAAATCGTTTGTTGTCCCTCCAGCTTAACTTTGTCTAACAAATTTATTACCGTGTTGTTTTCCCAGTTGTCAGCATGAGTTTTCGGGTCGCCAAACCACTGCTTGAGACCCCAATTATCTGGAAATGGGCGGATGTCCAGGCCACCGCTCATGGAAGCAATTGCTCCAAATACTTCAGGATGGCGGAGGCCGACATACATTGCGCCATGCCCACCCATGCTCAACCCGGTGATTCCACGGCCGGCTGGTGTCTCAATAGTCCGGTAATGCTCATCCACATATTTGACAGAATCGCACCAGATGAAAGTTTCATATCTGTGTTCCGGATGAATCGGACTATCGAAATACCAGCTGTTCGTGCCGCCGTCCGGGCATGCGGCAATGATTTTGTATTGATCCACCAACTGTGGCAGCGAAGTTCCGTCCAGAAAGGTCCGGTCGTTGCCCAGATAACCGTTGAGAAAATAAACAACCGGATAGTGCCGCTGAATCAGATTTGTAGAATAATCGTCTGGCAATACCATGGTAATATTCTTGGACTGATGCAGTGCCGCGCTATAAAAAACCAGTCGGCTGACCTCAGCCGCCCTAACCTCGTCAAGCGCAGTAACTGCGATCAACAGGGCGACCGCGAAGATTAATTGTATGGAACGGTATTTGCCTGTGCGGGCATAATCACAGTCGGATGGCCATGATGTCATGTTCATCGGGACTAATATCATAACAGCGGTCAGGGATTGGCATCCCCTTGCGGAAGGGGTTTTACCGGGATTGCATCACCATGCAGCCGGGCCAGTTGATCCGCTTTCCAATTTACGCTCCCCCGGTGGACAGCCTTTGGGTCAAAGACCAATTGCACGCCGGCTTCCAACATGGCATTTTGCACCTGCACCGGATCCACCGCCCGCGGTTGGATGTGGTATTTTATGGCCAGCGCCGCAATGGTGCCGACAGCTTGACCATTTACCATGGTGCTTGGCTGTAGCCGGGTTGCCGCACTCACGGAACGAGATTGAGAGAAATTTTTTTCGGCGGCCAGAAAGCCGTCCACCGATTCAGGAATAAAGGCTGAAAAAGGCAATTGAAATGGTCCGGCCCGGAGACTCCAGGGAAGCTTTTCATTGGCCACGTTCAGGGGAGACTCAATGTCCAATTCCATGTCTGCCGGTGATTTCGCACCGTGCAAGTCTTCGGAGTAATCATTCACGGTTATGGCGTCCGCAAACTTCCTAACGCTTTTTGCCCGGCAAATTTCATCGTAAATGACAGTATGCAGGCCGATCATGCGGCGGCTTTCCCGGACATAGGCAATTGGCGGGAACAGTTGCAAAACACGTTCATAGGATTTCAAGGAAGGCTGTTCAGCCACAATGCGGGCAATTTGGTCACGATTATAGGGTGAATCATATCCCTCATCATCCGCTACCGACCATGGTAGTTTCAATTCATGCTGCAAGTAGTAAAGCAGCTGAAGCGTCACCAATCTCATCTCGATTTCCTTAACCCGACGACAGGCCGGATTTACACAGTCGCCGACTACGATTGAAGAATCATTTTGCCAGATGTTCAGACTAGTTCGGGTCACCCTTGGATAAGGCGGGGTATCCTGCCGCGATGAATCCGGCATGCCGCGATACGCCGATACCGCCAGCCATGGGGTTTTATCGGCGTAAAGATCACTGAACCACAATTTGTGTTGCTTTTCTTCAATGACCTTAATGTGGGAAAAGTTTTGCACTTCTGCATAACCAGGGGGCGGGGATGTAACTAGTAAATCTGCGGGGATACCACCGGGATACTCTTTCATCACCACCGTCCAGGTGTTGGCCTGCATCCTTGCATTTGGATCAAGGTTGTCGCTGGTGCATTTGCCCACCCGGTAGCGCGCCCCGGCGAGCGGGAGAACGTCGCCATACTCGGTGGCATCCACAAGAATCAGGCACTCAACATGGTTGGTAACCGAGCCCTCCGGACGTGTGATTTCGACATCCACGGCACGCACCAGATTTTTATCGCGAAAGACTTTCACAACATGCGTGCGTAAAACAATGTCGATGTGTCCCGGACCCTTGCGGTTAACTTCGTTGATGAATTCATACAATATTTTCTGACCAATCCTTGGCTCCACTGCACATGAGTTGCTGTTGAAGTAACAGGTGCCCACCGATTTGCCTAACCTTGCATAGGTTTCTACTGCGCGCTCATAGAATTCATGATAGATTCCTAGATTGCGAATAATTGTGCCCTCATCCATCGAAGTCACCCCAGCGGCATTCATTTGACCGCCAATCCAATCGGTCTCTTCAATTAATAAGACGGAGGATCCCATGCGCGCCGACTGAACGGCGGCCGCCCAACCACCCGTGCCCGCACCCGCGATTAGCACATCGCACTTGTCAGGCAGCGATGCCGCTCGCACAGCAAGCTGACCAAGTAACAAGACAATAACAACCAACCACGACTGTTTGATGGCATTATACATATAAACCTTACGCCAATATCATTGGCTGATGAAAAATGTTGCTTTGTTTTCTCTTAGGCTAGTTAGCAGACCAGATATCGCCAGTATGACTGTAGCCCTTGCCCCAAAGCGGAACCTTGATATCATTTAATTTCAAATATTGCGCATGCCCATCAGCATAGCCCATTTGAATACCACCCGGGAGTGGTTGACCTATCGTAGCTTTAGCTCCAGTCATTAATGGATGCCGGGTCACACAAATTCTTCCCAAAGGCGACGTCCAATCGCCCTGTGTCAGGTCAGTCGGTGGCAGGCTTTGGGTGTGGGGCATCGTATCCGTCCAAATACCATCTATGAAAGTCGGAGTTTGAGCGGGCGATGATATCGCGCTCTCTTTATTGAACATCGCTGCAAGGTCAGCTGCCCCCAAACCCAAATAGTTGTTTGGGTCACTGTAAAGATACCCATTAATAGTGTAGCTCCCAACCGCCAGATTAGTTGGGACCGTCGTGGCTATAGCCGCCCAATTCCATGGCGCACTGACGTTTCCTTGTGGCTGACTGGCTGGCAGGGCTCCCCGCTCGTTCGCCGACGGGCAAAAGCGAACATTGATAATTTGCGACTGATAAGCAATCAAATCCGCCATCCAGAGACCCTGCTTATCATATCCAATACCAGCTCCATTATTGTCCCCAACATACATCGTGTAAGTCAAATTCATCTGCTTAAGATTGCTTATGCAATTAACCTGTTTAGCCTTCTCCTTTGCCTTAGCAAGCGCCGGCAGCAGCATCGCCGCCAGAATGGCGATAATGGCGATCACCACTAGTAATTCAATCAGAGTAAATCCTGTCCGACGGACAAATCCACTTCTGGTTGTTTTTATTATATTCATAATTGCATTATACCGGTTCGCAGTGATCCCCTCGTTGCTGGGCAGACCGTCTGCAGTTGATCATCGCAGACCAGTATACAACATATCTTTCATGGGCTCCCCTAACTCTTTTCTCTAAACCTCAACCGGCTTTCAACCTTCCACCTTGTTTTCTTTGACTGCTCGAAAGTGTTTTATTCCCGCAAAGGCAAGGAGCATGGCAGTGAAAAGTCCTAACGCAAGTGTTACTGGCTCCGGCACCACTGTGATGTTCAAGGACCAGCTATTCAACGTGCTATTCCCGCCACCCTTCACCATGTCCGCAAAAAATAATTCCCACTTCCCGTTCGCCGAACTGTTGTTAAATGTCCCCAGCGTCCCCGCCGCGTTATACGTCCCCGTCACCGCCACGCCAGCCGTCTCTGCCGCCGTCTGGATATTACCATTCGCCGCCGTCCCATCTTTCAGCGTGATATTGCTGAACCCATAGCCGGCATCGCCCATCGGATTACTGACTGTTGCCCCCGGCTGGTTCAACAACAGCACCATTGTCCCGTTCGGCGCCACCAGATACGCATACAGATTACCGTCGTTGCCGCCGGTCACATTCAAATTTACCGTAATCCCCAACACCTGGTTCCCCGTCGCCGCCTGGTTGAATGTTCCCGTGAACACCTGCCCCACTGGATTCCCGTCCGCAATCGTTCCACCGCTGACAGTAAAGGTCTGCTGCACCAGCGTCGCCTCCGCCCAACCCGTTGCCGCCAACAGGATCATTGCTGTTAAAATTGTTTTCATAATTGCTGTTTTATATTATTGCTTTGGTTAAAGGGTGGTGACGCCAACCCAAAAGCGCCACCACCCACCTAACCCCGGTGACGGGAACCCAAACCCGTCACCAAGCTCTTTTGATTACGGCTTCGGCACCCACCGCAGCCGGTAAAATAGTGGTGAAGGTGCGTTGCTGCCCAGGTCGCTAAAGCTGTCCGATATGCTGATCACGCCGTTCGTCGCCGCCGTGTTAGTTGCAATCGGCACCCAGCTCGTCAGGTTCGTGGAGCGCTGCGTCTCATAGCTCTCTCCCACGACCCCATACGCGGTCAGGGTGAACGGCAACCCGTTCGTGAAGTTATAGCTGGCAATCGAGTTCGTTCCTGTCAAGGCCACGCCGGACATCACAATGTTGATGTAGCCAATGTTCGTTCCGCCTTGCCCGTCGCTGATGCTGTAGCTGATCTGGTCATTCTGGCTGGGGCTGTTGGTGTAGGTGATGTAAGACCAGAAGTTCGTTTCAATGCTCACCACGCTCCCGTTCGTCACGCGCACCCAGTTGGATTCCGTCAGGTTGATGCCGTTGGTCGTCAACATATTCACGGCGGTCAGATACACCGGGTCGCCGTCCACGTCCGTCCAGTTCGTCGCCACGTCGGCCAGTGAAATCGCCAGAGCAATTCCGGCGTCCCGTGTCACCGTCAGCACCGTCGCCGCCGGCGGATGGTTCGTCACAATCTCGTTCAGGGTGTTGGTGCTGCCCACATAGTTGCCGTCACCCGCATATTGCGCCGTGATCACGTTCGTCCCGCGCGGCAGGTTCGTGATCGTCAGGCTGGTCGCCACGCCGCTCACCAGATTGCTCGTGCTCAACGCCGCCCCGTTCGCCAGGAACGTCACCGAGCCACTCGCGTTCGTCGGCAGCGTCGCCGTGAAAGTCACCGGGTCGTGGTAACCGTTGGTCGGCGCGGATGAAGTCAACACCACCGAGGTGCTCGCCTTGCTCACGTTCACCGTCACGTTCGTCGTGGCCGTGGTGTAATTCGTCGTGTCCACCGGCGTGAAGGTCACCGCCACGTTCGTCGTGCCCGCGGTCGGCACAATGCCCGCCGTGGTAAAGGTGAAGCTGCCTGTCACTGCCGCCGCATCGTAGCTATTGGTCGCCACGCTCCCGGTCAGTAACCCATTCACCAGCGTCGCGCCAAAGACGATATTGCTGCAGGTCACCGTCAACACCGGGGTCGTTTGCAGCACGGTCTGCGTCACCGTCACGCTGCTGCCCACGTAATTCGTGTCCCCCAGATACTGCGCCGTGAAGTTCGTCACCCCCACCGGCAGGCTACTATTGGTGTAGTAGGCCACGCCGTTCACCAGCGCATTCGTCCACACCGGCGTGCTGCCCAGTAAGAAGATCACGTTCGTCGTGGCATTTACCGCCGTCACATTATTCGTCTGCACCACGGCCGTGAAGATCAGCGTTTGGCCATAATGGTTCGTTCCGCCCAAGCTGTTCGTCAGCACCAGGCTGGTGGTCGCCTCAATCACGCCGTTGAAGTTGGTCACATACGTCACGTTGTAGTTGGCCAGCACATTAACCCCGGCATTCGTGATGGCGATGCTCGGAATCAACGCCTTGTTGATACCGGCGGTCGCATCCGCATACGCTTCCGTCAACGTCGCCACGTCGCTGCCCTGCGAACCGCCCGCCGTGATGGTCGGCTTATTGGTGGCACTGGTGGTTCCATCATAACTCTTCGTGTTCGGTTGCGCCGTAACCGTCAGGTTCGTCGCACTGATCGTGAACGCCACAGTGTTGGTGAGGCCGAGACAGTTGCTGTCTGTCGCCACCGCGTTCGTCAGCGCATAACTGCCCGCGTTTGTCGGCGCGTTGGCAGTTGGCCCGTAAACCGTCGGATTTACCCCATAATAATTCGTCGTCTTCGCGGCCGACGAAAGACTGCTGAAGGTGATCGTCGGCGTCTGCGCCGCGCCGTTGTAAAGGAACGTCGTTGTGCTGCCGTAGCTGATGGTCGAGGTAGCCTTGTTGACCGTCAATGCCTGGGACACTTGCGGCGCGGCGTTGTAGGTGCCATTGCCGGACTGGTTAGCTATGATATTACAGCTACCGGCTCCGACGATGGTTACGTTACCACTGGCATCCACCGTCGCCACGGCGGTGTTGTCACTGGAATAGGTCACGGTCAATCCGCTGCTCGCCGTCGCCGTGTCGGCAAAGGGAGCGTTGCCGTAAGTCTTCGTCAGGGATGTTCCAGATCCGAACGTGACGGTCTGATTATTCTTCACGTCCATATACAGTCCGGCGGAGGCAATGCGCAAGGAGGGGGCCGTATTGGCCGTCGTTGAACCGCTCAATGTGACCGCTGAAGGAGCCGTGCCAGCCACCAAGCCAACCGTGCCCGCAGAGGCGTTGGAAATGACCAGATAATTGCCGACCGCCAAGGCCGCACCCGTGTTCTTGACTTTGAAGGTGGTCGAGGAAGAGAGCGTCATGCCGCCGTTGGTCTGGATGAAGGCCGGATTCACGCCGTCATAAACCAGCGAAACCGTGCCGGCACTGCAATTGTTCGTGCCTTTGATGATGGCGCCTGGCGCGCTGTTGCTCAAGGTCTGGCTGCTCAAGGCGACCGCCAGCGTGAAGGGCGTCGTCCGTGCCGATACGTCAAACACGGCGTTGCTCGCCACCGTGATGCTCGGCGTGTTGGTGATATAACCGTTCGCCCCCAAAGCCAAGGTGCCGTATAGGACAGTCGTGTTACCTGAATAAGTGTTAGTGCCGGCCAGCACCACGGTGCCAAGCCCACTGGGATCGCCTAGAGTCAAGCTGCCAATTCCAGATATCGGGCCATTATGCGTGACCGTGTCCGCAGCGTTTAATGCGCTTAAAATGCCATTCCCGTTGAGCAATATGTTCCGGCTCGTGGCAAAATTGGCAGTCCCGCTGATGGCGCGCGCGCGCAATTGACCAGTGCTGCCAACCGGAAAAACACCACTGCCACCACTGCCACCCAATCCGCTATCAGCCGATATATCCAAATAGCCGGCCATATTCGTTGTGTTCCCAGTATAGGTGCTCACTCCCTGCAACCAACAACGAGAGGTGCCAAGTTTGGTAACACTGCCAGTTCCATTAATAATCCGAGTTAAAGAAACAGCATAACCAGGGTTAAGAATAAATGTTCCATTATTAGTCAATCCGCTCGTCCCGGGATCTCCAAACCCGCCCCCCGCAGTCCCGTCTCCCAGCTCCAGCACCGCCCCACTATTGATAGTCGTTCCCCCCGTATGCGAGCTGGTCACCGTCACATTTGTCTGGCCCTTCATGACCAGCGTGCCCGCGCTCACCGTGATGCCGTTGTTCAGGTTAGTCGTCGGGTCGGCCGCCAACGTCAGCGTGCCGCTGCCGCCCATGGTCAACGAGTTGGTGCATACATTACCCCCAGCCGTAATGACATTACTTGCCCACAGGATGTTGCCCGTCCCGCCAAACAAGAAAACATTGGTTGGATGGGCGACGCTGACGGCGGTTTGAATCTGGTTCAGGGTGAGCAGCCCGGCCGAGTTGTTCGTGATGCCAAAAAGTGAAGAGCCATACAGGACAACGGGAGAGTTGATGGTGTTGGTCCCCGTGCCTGAACTCATAATGATGGGACTAGTGGTGCTGCTGGAAAATTTTATCTTATACCCGTTGGGATTGATGGTGTAATTAATATTGTTGGTGAAATAGACAGCCACCCCGCCCTGCAAATCGGCATCGTTGGTGACGGCAATGGAGGGGCCGCTCAACAAGCCGCCGTTGTTCCCAAATATCGCCGTGTCCAGGTTGTCTCGGAGCGGATCGCCCGTGCTGGGACTCCAATTAGCCGTCGCACTCCAGTTACCACCGGCGTTGGTGTTCCAATTATAGGTGGTGGCAGCCCCCAGAGCCGCATTGGCGGCCAGCGCGAGCAGCAGTAAAACGGCAACTTTCTTGAGGGATTTCATATTGATTGGTGAGATTGAATTTAGGGACGGTTTGGTTTGGCCAGTGGAGAATTCTCTAAATAAAACCTATCAGCCAGAAAAGAAAGGCCGGACAGACAATTCAAGCCGCTGCGAGGCTTTGGCGGATTTGCACGCATAAATGTATATTCTTTACACAATACATACACGTCAACATCATGTCAACGGGAATTTTAAAAAACTTGCCCCAAAAACGCCGGCCGAAAAAAAGTTGCAACTGGCTGCGCCATTTCTGTTTATGCAGTGCACATTACTCCATTTGGATGTTTTCACGCCAGAAAATGAGATAAAGACGGTTAGTTTTCATGATGGTTTCGGCTGGTTAGAGACCTTACGGTGAAACAATCCGGTAGAAGTGTTCGTGGGAACTGGCCGGGGTTGTGTCGGTGAAGGCTACCGAGGTTCCGACCGCGTTGGTTGTGCTTCCCGGCACGGTCGCCCAGGAAGCCGGCGAAAGATTGGTTGTGGTTTCAACATGGTAGGTAGCCCCAGATGTGGTCGAGTAATTGAAAGTCAGCGGCCCGGAGCTATTGACCGCCGGCCTGCTGATCAATGGCGGAGGCACGCTTCCCCAAGAGGTTCCCATGCTGCCATCAAACGCCGAGATGAAGGCATTCGCAATCTTTATCTGTCCCGATACGTTTGGATGAGCATCCGCACCCAAGTCGGTCGGATTGATGAGAGTGTAGGATACGCTGACAAAATGAACCTTGCTGTCGCCAGACGTGCTTACCACCGTTTGTATGTAGTTGCTGGCGGAGATATCCATTTGAGACAGGTAGGTGCATACGATGTCGGCATTCAGGTAATGGCCGCGCACTGTCTTGACAAAATTGCTATAGCCGCTCACATACTGTCCTTGCAACGGAGGAGGGGGGGTGTGGAAGTCATTGAGACCAAGAACGATTACTACCACATTCGGCTGCCAGGTGAATGAATAGTTGTTGGTGGTCACGGAACCGCAGGTCCTCGGGTAGTAATATGGCAAGGGCGTCGCGGAAGTCTGGTTGGTGTCGTTAATATTCTTTACCATTCCCTCCCCGGACCAGGCGGTCACCATGCAATCCGCGTTGTAATGGTTCGCCATCAGCCCGGCAAAAGAGAGACCTGCGTCCTCCGTTGCATAGGAAAAACTGTTGCCGTATGTGGTCAGAACGCCGTAGCCGCACGTAAAGGAATCACCAATGAATTCCATCCTTCTGGACGGTCGGGCAGCTGGCGCGATCAAGGCTTTCCCACTATCGAGGACAAATCCTTGAAAAGTATTCAGGCCTTTGCTCGCTTCGTCCCGCCGGTAGATTGAAATGGAATGCACCCCATTGGTAAGCCCGGAGGCTGCTAGGAGCGTTTCTACCCCGTTGTTGGAGCTCAGGATGGTTCCCGTGTTCGTGCCGTCAAGATATACGTCAAAGTATTTGCTGATGCCTCCCAATATTACCGAACAGGAGGTTCCCTGAAACTTCGCGCTGATGCAAGAATGCGACCAGTCAAACGCGGGGGCGGTGGGGGTGGTTTGGTCAAACCTGCCGACATACTGGATGTTCGGGTCATTCGCAGCGATGGTGGTGATACTACTATTGGTAGCCACCACCAAATTCAATCCGGTGCTGCCAATTTGCAGCGAGGCAGTGCAACCCGGACTGATGCCAGTGCCAGTCATGGTGACCGCTGAAGGGGCCGTGCCAGCCACCAAGCCAACCGTGCCCGCAGAGGCGTTGGAAATGACCAGATAACTGCCGACGGCCAAGGCCGAACCCGTGTTGTTGACCTTGAAGGTGGTGGAGGAAGAGAGCGTCATGCCGCCGTTGGTCTGGATGAAGGACGGGTTCACGCCGTCATAGACCAGCGACATCGTGCCGGCACTGCAATTGTTCGTGCCATTGATGATCGCCCCCGGCGCGCTGTTGCTCAAAGTTTGACTGCTCAACGATTGGGCTAAGGTGAATGCGCTCGTCAAACCGGACACATTGAAGATCGCATTGCTCGCCACCACGATGCCCGCCGTGTTGGTGATCAAGGCGCTCCCGCTCAGTGCTAAGGTGCCGTATAAAATGGTCGTTTTACCCGAGTATGTGTCAGTTCCAGCCAGCACCACGGTGCCTCCTGTTGCATTGACATCGCCTATGGTCAAGTTACCAACCCCAGATATCGGGCCATTAAACGTGAACGTGCTACCGGATAATGCGCCAATAATGGCATTCCCATTGAGTAATACATTCCGACTCGTGGCAAAACTGCCGCGGCTGCGAAGTTCAGACGCGCCGCCAACTGGAAAAACCACCATGCCGATACTAGCACCCAATCCGCTATCAGCCGATATATCCAAATAGCCTGTCCCACCATTTGTTGTGTTCCCAGTATAAGTGCTCACTCCCTTGAGCCACGCGCGCCCAGGGCCGTCTTTGGTAACCGTTCCGGATCCATTGATGACCGTGGCGAAATCGCAATTTACTGCAACGTTTGGCCAGTAGAAGAGTATATTGCCATTGTTGGTCAAGGTGCGGGCGAAGGCGGACGATACAGCGTATCCGGGACTGACGATGATGGTTCCATTATTAGTCAATCCGCTCGTCCCGGGATCTCCAAACCCGCCCCCCGCAGTCCCGTCTCCCAGCTCCAGCACCGCCCCACTATTGATAGT
>Ga0364860_10516_pt1 | contig 22798 bp, 20 predicted proteins | sample ExccelAu500001D4_FD_206916 | JGI IMG/M metagenome (GOLD analysis project Ga0364860, IMG submission 206916) | Enriched cells from Trout Bog Lake Hypolimnion, Wisconsin, USA - BchlTB.Aug20.5000.01 .D4 | ecosystem: Environmental > Aquatic > Freshwater > Lake > Hypolimnion/Profundal zone | place: USA... | reverse complement strand
GCGGGCGCCCGCCGAGGGTGGGGTGCGCGAGGGCGGAATGCTGACCAATTTGAGACAGCATCAGGCGGTGGAACGGGCGCTCGGCGGACTGGAAGCGGCGCGGACGGCGGTGATTGCGGGGATTCCGCATGAGATGGTGCTGCTGGATCTGTATGAATCGTTGCGCGGGCTGGACACGCTGACCGGCGCGACGACGACGGAGGATGTGCTTCAACTGATTTTTTCCCGGTTCTGCATTGGGAAGTGAAGCGCGTCCGGGTTGGGATGACGGTGCATGGTGAATGGCCCACGAATATTTTGGCCCATTCGAACCGCGCGTCTCTAGTCGATGGGTTCGGCGACGCTCTGCTGCAGATTGGACTGCAAGAGCGAGTCGGCGGAGAGAGCATCGGTTTTGCGCAGGGCGGGGAAGAGCCCGCAGGCCATTCCGGTAACAAGGATCGCTCCGATACCGCCGACGACCACGGCAGGGACGGCACCCCACCAGGACGCGGTGACTCCGCTCTCAAAGCCGCCAAATTCATTGGATGCGCCAACAAATAAACCATTGACGGCGCTGACCCGTCCACGCAGCCAGGACGGTGTTGCGAGTTGCAGCATACTGGCGCGGATAACCACACTGACCATGTCGCTTGCGCCCGCAACGACCAGGGCAAGCATGCTTACCCACATGGTGTGGGAGAGGCCGAAGACCACGGTTACCAGGCCGAAGATGGCGACGCTGAAGAGCATTCGCTTGCCAGCCTTGCGGCGGATGGGCCTGACCATCATCGAGAGCGAGACCATCATGGCGCCGAGGAACGGCATGGCGCTCAGCAGACCCAGGGCGCGGGGGCCGCCGTGCAGGATGTCAACGGCAAAGATAGGCAGCAGCGCGGTGGCCCCGCCCAAAAACACGGCAAAGAAGTCCAGCGAGATGGAGCCAAGCAGCAGCTTGGTGTTCCATACATACTTGAAGCCGGCCAGCAGCGTGTCCAAGTTGAAGGCATTCTTGACCAGGCGAACCGGCTTGGTGCGCATCATGCCTACGAGCACGAGGAAGGCCAGCAAGGTGATGAGGGTGAAGGCGTATACCGCGGCAGCACCGTCCAAATGCCGGAGAGATCCGGGCAGGCTGATGGCGAAGAGCAGTCCGCCCACGGAACGCCCTGCGATGTTGGCGATCTGGAAGACGATGGAACCGAAGGTGACCGCCGAGACGAAGTGGTTGCTGGGGACCAGGCTGGGCAAAAAAGCGGCGGATGCAGGACCGCTGAAGGCGCGTCCCAGACCCACGCCGAAGAGCACCGCGAAGATGGGCCATACGTGTCCGTTGGGATGCAGGGCAAAGCGCAAGAGGGCGAGAGTGCAGAGGGCCTGGAACGAATAGCAGGTGAGGATGACAGCGCGCCGGTCGTAGCAATCTGCCACATGTCCGGCGGCGAGCATAAAGAGGAAGGCCGGGGCAAAGATGGTGAGCATGGCGAGGCCAAGATAGAACGGCGAATGGGTGATCTGATAGACCTGCCAGGCCACCGCGATGGACTGCATCTCCGCGCCCAGGATGACAAGCAGGCGCGCCGTTTGATAGAGGCGGAAGTCGCGCGAGAGAAAGGCGCTGCCTGCGCTCGTCTGCGATGTTGCTTCCGTCCCGTCAGTCACGACCTCTGCCATATTTGCCTACAGTTTCCTATTTTAGACGGGTGTAGCAGGGGAGAAGCCTCGCTCGGGGGCAAAACAAGTGCCGCGTTGGCGCATGTGTATGAGGACAGGTGCTATCGGCAAAGGGCTCAGCGCATTATCACCAGGTAGACCGCCATTCCCACGCCGATGGCTGCCAGAAGGAGCGCAAGCACGACCGCAGATGCCGACACCTTGCCCGGCTGCCATGTGCCTGCGCTCAACTGTCGCACGACCTGGACGTGCCGCACCGCCGCACTGACGTTGACGATGACGCCCAAGGCGACCAGCGCCACGCCAGCCCACAGCGAGAGGCCCATCGTGTGCCCCGCCGCGTTCGATTGGACAGACTGCATCTGGCGCAGGAACAGGCCGAAGCGGGCCACCGCGAAGCCCACGCCCATGAGTCCAAGGCCAGTGCGCAGCCACGCCAGCAAGGTTCTCTCAGCCGCGAAGTAAATTCGTGGATCGTCTGCGGGATCGTTTGCCATAGCAGGATGATAACGAATCTATCGGCCGAGGTATTGCTTGTACTGGGATTCGAGGACGCCGGTGTTGAGGGCGAGGGTGAGTTTGGCCTGGTTGAACTGGAACTGGGTGGCAATGAGGCGGCTCTGGGCGGCGGCGAGGGCGGACTGGGCCTCGACCACGGGGAGGTTATCGGCGACACCGGCGGTGAAACGGTCGCGCGTGTCGGAGAGCGCTTGTGCGGCGAGATCGACGTTGCTGCGGGCGACCCGGACGAGTTCGGAGGAGGAGTCGACGTCCATTCGGCTGGCGCGGATCTGGGCTTCGATGGTGATCTTGAGGGAGGCGATCTGGCGGCTGAGGGCGGTCTGCTGGGCGGTGGCGATCTGTCCCTCGCCACGGAAGCGGCCCTCCTCGAAGAGGGGAATTTTCAGCGTTCCCTGGACTGTGAAGACGCCATGGTAGTTGCCATGGGTCACGCCCAGGACTCCGTAGTCTCCGTTAAAGGCGAGCGAGGGGAGGCGCTCGTACCTAACCGCTTTCTGGGCTCGCTGGGCGACTTCGAGCTGGGCTTGGAGGCCGAGCAGGTCCTTTCGGTGCTGATAGGCGAGCGCGAGGGTCTGGTCGAGCGGCATCTGGGCCAGTTCGGCGTAGGGGACCGCGTCGGTGAGCGCGAGGTTCTGTTCGGCGGGCAGACCGATGAGGCGGTTGAGGGCGATCTTGTCCTTGGCGAAGGCGTTCTGGCTGCCGAGCAGGGCCTGCTGCTGGGACTGCAACTGCACTCGAGCACGCAGCACGTCGAGGTTGGCGCCGACTCCGGCGTCATGCTTGAGGGTGGCCTGACGCAGCACCTCTTCGTCCGCGGCGACGAGCGCCTGGGCGTTGGCGATCTGCGCCTGGTCTGCCAGAGCGGCAAGGTATTGGGTGCTGACCGCCTGGACCACGCCTCCGCGCGCGTTAAGGGTATTCATGGCGACGACGGTGGCCGCTTTTTTGGCCGCGGCGTATAGATAGAGGTCGGGCAGGTTAAAGAGCGCCTGATCCGCGCTGAACAGAGCACTGGTGGTATCCAATTTGACGATTGTCGAGATGGTTCCAGGCGCGAAGCCAAAGGCTGCCAGCGATGAGGGCTTGAAGCCCAGGGCGGCCAGGTTGATTTCGAGCGCGTTGGTGTATGCGGTTGCCTTCATATTGGGCAGAAGCGCATAGAAGATTGAGGATATCTGCCCACGCACTGCCCGCTCCGTCTGGCTGGCGAGCAGGACTTGCAGATTATGCTTCAGACCGCGGTCGATGGCATCGTCGAGGGAGAGCGGCAGTTCTACGGGTGGAGGCTGCTGCGCGGCGTCTTGGGCGAGAGGAAGCCGCGAGATTGACCTCGCCCGGTCGACGAAGGCCAGATCTGGAGTGCGGTACACGGAGTCGTCTGGCAGTGCTGCATGCAGCGCGCTGGGGGCCATGGGAAGGGATGCGATCTGCTGCGCGCGAATCACAGTGCCGAGCACAAGGCAGGCCAGCGCCACGAGCGCGACGCGTATGGCGAGACGAGTGCGGCCCGATCCCCGCACCCTAGAGAATGCAACACTGGATTGAATAAAGATTGTCACCCTCCCTCTCAGTTTAGAGCGTTGCGGCCCTTCATGGGGATACCAAACACGCTCCGCGCGCGACAAAGAATATAAATTGCAGCTGTAAGTTTCCGGGTATATGCTCTGTGTGTTTGCTGACAAATCCAATGTGGCAGCCGACAAATCCACACCGTGAGGCTATGATTATGATCCCTTACCAATTTTTCTACATCGTAGGCGTCGTCTGGATTTTTCTGATCTGGTCGCTCTGGATGATCGTCAAGAGCATCCGAGGTCTGGATACGAGCCTGCAGGGCGTGAACGCGACTCTGAAGGAGATTTCGGAGCGCGTAAATAAGGGCTGAGGATGGATTCGATTGCGGCGCAGGACCGGAGCGCAGTGATGAATCAGTGAATTTGCACCAGACCGGCATCTGCGCCCGAGCCAGCGCCGCGCGCACCACCGGGGGTGGTCTGTGCTGATTGCGGAGCACGCCAGTGGTCGATGTAGCTGACCTGGTGGACGCAACTGATGGTGCAGTTAGGCGCACAGCTTTTCTGGGTGAGGAATTCGCGGCGGAGGTCGGCCTTGCCATATTGGGCAAGTGGGATGGCGGGGTATCCGCGCTGCTGCGAGCAGTAGTGAACCAGGCCGAACTCGCAAATATAGAGATAGCGCGCTCCGGCACGGCAACGCCATTGGTTCGGCTGACCGTTGGCGATGGCGACCTGAAAGTGATTGAAACGGGAGTAGCTGCGGCGGGTGAGTTGCCGCACTTTGTCCCAGACCGATCTCTCCTCCTCTCCCAGCGGCTTCAACTGCCCGCTGCCGTCGTGAATGATCCCGATGGTGGAGGAAAAACCCAGGGCCAGCGCGCGCTGGCTGACCGTGAGCGCATCGGTGGGATGGGCGATGCCGCCACCCACGACGGAGTTGATGTTGACGTGGAAGTCGGCGAACTGGGCGAGCATTTTCAGCTTGGCATCGAGGACCTTGAGGCTCTTCTTGGAGACTTCGTCGGGCAGGACGTTGTCGATGGAGATCTGCATGTGGTCCAGGCCGGCGCGGTTGAGGCGCTGGATGCGGTCCGGCATCAGCAGATAGCCATTGGTAATCATGCCGGCGATGGCCCCGGTGCGGCGGATGCGGGCGATGACACGATCGAGTTCAGGGTGGAGGAGCGGCTCTCCGCCGGAGATAGTGATGACAGAGGTGCCGAGGCGACCCAGCTCGTCGATGCGACGCTCCATCTCAGCGATGGGCACGGGTTCTGAGATGTCGTCGAACTCGTTGCAGTAGGTACAGGCAAGGTTGCAACGGCGCATGGGGATGATGTGGGCCATGTAGGGATGGCCTGTGGAGATGAGGGCGGAGGCGATGGAGCGCAGCTCTCGCAGCTTGCGTGCGACGGCTTTGCAGCGCCTCTGGAACGGCATGGGACGGCGGAAGTCTGGGTTCTCTGAGACCATAGTCACTGGATTTATTGAATCACACCCAGAGGGGAAAGGGCGAAACAGGTCCCTGCTCCTGCCAGGATGTCTACTTCTATATAAATCAGTTGCTTGCGTTTGACGGATGCCGATACTGTTGCGATGGAATTAGTGGTGGCCCGGGGCAGAGTCCAACTGCCGACCTTCGCGTTAGGAGTGTGATCTCGGAGCTTCTCAGCTATGCATAAGAATGCACATAAATGCACGATAACTGACTGAAAACATTTAGGATAATAGCGATCACTTAACGACTAAAGTGTGCAAACATATGCAGGGATAGCCGTGCAGAAGTATCCCCAAAGTATCCCCGCGGGGTGATATGGTCTTGGTGGAGGCCAAGTGTGGCACGGCGGGCGAAGCAAGTATCCGGGGTGTATGAGAAGAACGCAGGGAGCGGGATCTGGTACGTCCGATACCGCATTCATGGGAAGCTGGTCCGCAAGAAGGTTGGGACACAGAAGCAAGCGAAGGACTACCTCGACAAGCTGAAGCTGGTGCGCGCGACAGGAGATGGCATCGTCCCCGTGTCGGCTACAGAGCCAGTCCGGACGGTAAAGGAGGCTGCCGATCTGGCCCTGGTTCTGGGAAGCGTCCTGCTCGGCGAGCTGTGCGATGGGCTACTGAAGCAGATCAAGGATCGGCCACGGGAGTACAAGGACCAGATCAACCCTCCCTACCGCATCGGCGTCATCAATACCGCGTTCGGATCGCGGCCGGCGAACAGCATCCGGGTCAGCGAGATCTCTGACTGGTTCCGTGCGCTGCCCATGAAGCCCGCATCACAGAACCGATACCGAGCTCAGTTCTCTGCCGTCTACAACTACGGTGTCCAGCGCGACCTCATCCATAACAATCCCGTTCGAGCCACCGAGCCGGTGCCGGTCGACAATGGCGTTATACGCTACCTGCTACCCTCGGAGGAAGCCAGGATCAGGAAGGTCCTCCAAGGGGACGTGGACGCCTGCGGCCCACGCAACGAGCAGCTCAGAAAGCACATGATCCACCGGCAATGTGAGTTCGACGTGGCGCTCTATACCGGGATGCGGGAGGGTGAGCAGTATGACCTGGTATGGGAAGACGTGAACTTTGAGACGAAGGAAGCGACGGCCAGAGACACCAAGATCAAGACCTCCAGGCAGGTTCACCTGAACAAGAAGGCAGTGAAGGCCCTACGCTGTGTACAGGCTCTGGGCCTAGGGCGGAAGCGTCGAGCGAAGGATACGCCGAATCCATCCGCGCCGGATGTTGTGTTCGCCATCCGCGACAACAAGAACTGGTGGGCGCAGGCAAAACGACGGGCCAAAGTCAATCATTTCCGCTGGCACGATCTGAGGCATACGTTCTGCTCCAGACTGGCCCAGCGAGGGGTCAGTCTGAAAGTCATCCAGGAACTTGCCGGCCACAAGACCATCCAAATGAGCGCCAGGTACGCGCACCTGGACAAGACATCAATCCTTAAGGGGTTGGCTGTGTTGGATCAGGATGACAACGAAGAGTAGATTCGACCGATCTAACATATTTCCACACATCGATGAGTCCGTGACACATTTATGTGTCATACCGGCTGGACAAGGTCACTATGGATGACGCCCATTATCACCGAATATCGAACCACAGGAGGGAGACGTGCCCACAGGTGCAGGATAGCAGCTCTTGAGCAGTCAAAACCTTGCAATAGCCTTTTGGAACGCCTTCACGAGCCCTTCTGCTTCGTCGGGATACGAGTGCTGCGCTTGGCCTTGCCTGCGAGGTTACGAGGCAGGGTGTCAGCCATGGCTCGGATAACCGAGCACTCGGCTGTCAGGAGCGCCTTCGCGGCTGCGGACCGCATCTCGCAGTACCACCGCGCGAGGGGAGCCACCTTGCCTGGGTCGGCGGTCGGCTCGGCAGTCGCTTGCATCTCCATCTTTTTGTAGGCGGACTCTCGGAGAAACTCTGCAGCGACTCGGGAATCACCATCCCCCCACAGGGCCAGTAGAGCGACACGAAGATCGGAATCGATGTCGCCGCTGGGGCCAGCCTCGATCAGTGGGAGCCAGCCGTTCTTCAGGAGCCTCTTGCCGGTGGCGGTGACTTTGTAGTCGGTGCGGCCGCGGGGGCCGGGCCTCCCCTGGCGCACGAACCGCGCTTCCAGCAAACGCTGGAGCGCGGGGATCGTGGCCCCCTGGGAGAGGCCAGCCGCCTTCTGCAACTCGTACGGGGTCGAGACCCCGCCATCGATCAGCGCCAGGACAAATAGGTCGAGGTCGGTCCGCCGGCGCTTGTCACGAGTCTCAGACATGTTGTCATCAGTATAGGCGCTGCACGGCAGGGGAAAGTGGGACGTCCAGTGCTGTTCCCTCAGTCATTGGGCACCCCCAGGGGGTAGACGGATGCAAGCTCCCTTTCGAGCAAGGCGGTCATGCGGAACGGGTCGGAGATATCGTTGCGGCAAAGCCGATTCCGGTTCCAGATGGTTTCGAGCAACGGGGTTAGTTCCGACTGCTTGGGTGGATGCCCCACATAGCGGGCAGCAGCGCCCAGGCAAAGATGTAGAGCAGCGCGCGAGCTTCAGAAGGCAACTCGGCATAGGGGGCGTGAGAAACAGATAGTTTGTTCATGCTGAGAGTCTGACTCGCCACCGCCTTCGAGCCAAAGACAGCAGAGTTGACAAGTCAGATCTGTTAACGTGAGTAGTTGAACGGTGCGCCTGCGCTGACCCTTCGCAATCCTCCCGCTGTTGCGATACGTGCAACGGCACTGAGCCCATCAACCTCGCAGTGGCTCGTGCCTAATAAGGCCTAGCTGATAATCGAGCCCGTTTCGATATCTCGCGGAGGACCTCATCCTGCATGTCTTCGTTCCCCGGCAGACAGACAGCTAGCCAACGGGCCAGCCATTTGGCCCAAAAGTCGAGGCCGCCGGCGTCGTAGTCTTCCGCAGTCTCGATCGGTTTGACCCCGGCAAGCAGTTCATATGCAGTTCCGGCCCGAACGGGGACGTTCTTCAAGTTGCTTCTGGCGTCGTAAAGGAGCTTGCCGGCTTCATGGACTGCATATTCGATGTGGTGCAGTTGCAGGCGTTCCTCGGCGACCCAACGGTCTGCGGCTGCGAGCAGTTCTTTCAGGTGCCGTTCGTGAATCTCTTCAGGGCTCAGATGCCGGACAGGCCGCACCTGCTTGGGCTTCTTCACCGGACGATCCTCGACGGGCGTCGCAAGGAACTTGCGGTCGAGCCGGACCAGCTTCTCGTCACAGTCCAGCTCTATCGCGATGGCGCGATTCGATTTGCTAGCCTTGACCCCGAGCGCCACACGCTTGCGGCGCTCGTCTGGGGTGAGTAGGGGTTGTCCTACTGATACTTTGGTGGTCATTTCGAATCTCGGGTCATGGAGACGGACGCGCTATAAACAACGGACATTATCAAGCCGTTGTCCATCCAGCTGATAAAACTTCTGCCTGCTCTAGCACGGTAAGCGTGGCCTTCTCTTGCATGTCCGGGGGATAACCGTATTTCCGAAGGATGCGCTTCACCAGAACCCGCAGGTGTGCCCGTACATTCTCGCGAACGGTCCAGTCAATGGTCGTGTTACGGCGCACTGTCTCCACCAGTTCGCGAGCGATGGTCTTGAGCGTAGCGTCGCCAAGTACCTTGACGGCGCTGTCGTTCACTTCCAGTGCGTCGTAAAAGGCAACCTCATCCTCGGAGAGGCCAAGTTCCGCACCCTTTGCCGACTCGTCGCGCATCTGCTTGGCCAGGGCAATCAGTTCTTCGATTACCTGAGCAGTCTGAATTGCGCGGTTCTGGTACTTCCGAATGGTGCCATCCAATAGTTCCGAAAATAGACGCGACTTCACAACGTTCCTGCGGGAGCGAGTTTTGATCTCATCGTTCAGCAATTTACGCAGCAGTTCGACGGCAAGGTTCTTCTGCGGGAGGTGGCTGACTTCGGCAAGAAATTCATCCGACAGGATCGAGATGTCAGGTTTCTTGAGTCCCGCCGCGGCGAAAATGTCTACAACCTGATCTGATACGACCGCCCTGGAGATGATCTGCCGGATGGCGGCTTCCAGTTCATGCTCTGGCCGGGACTGCTGGCTTACGGCCTTCGTGAGTACGGAACGAACGGCCTGGAAGAAGCCCACATCGTCGCGAATTTTGATTGCCTCAACATGTGGTACTGCAAGAGCGAATGCAATCGAAAGATCGGTAACCGCCTTCACAAACCGGTTCTTACCATCCTCCCGGCTGAGTATGTGCTCCTGTGCATTGGGTAGAAGCGCCAGCCTTTCCGTTGGTGAATCGCTCGCCCATGCAGACCAGTCGAACCCATGGAAGAGCCCGCAGCACACTTCGTACTTCTCCCGCATTGCCGCGACCGCCTCTTCCTGCGGAATATCCGTGCGCCCAGCCCCGCCGCTCTCTGTATAGGTACTCAGGGCCTGCTTCAATTCCTGCGCAACACCCAGATAATCCACCACCAGTCCACCGGGCTTGTCCTTGAAGACACGGTTCACCCTGGCGATGGCCTGCATCAGCCCATGCCCGCGCATCGGCTTGTCCACGTACATGGTATGCAGGGGTGGTACATCAAAGCCGGTGAGCCACATATCGCGCACGATCACAACCTTGAAGGGGTCACTGGCTTTCTTGAACCGTTTGCCCAGCACCTCTCTGCGGCGCTTGTCGCGGATGTGCTGCTGCCATTCAGGCCCATCGTCCGCAGAGCCGGTCATTACAACTTTTAGTACCCCGGCGTCATCGGCCTCGTTGTGCCAATCCGGCCTCAGCTTCACAATCTGCTGGTACAGCTCCACGCAGATGCGGCGGCTCATGCACACAATCATTGCCTTGCCGTCCATCGCGTCCAGCCGAGCCTCAAAATGTCCGACGAGGTCTTCCGCTATCGTCTTCAGCCGCTTCTCCGTTCCGACAACGGCCTCCAGCGCTGCCCACTTGGTACGAAGCCTCTCGCGTCGCTCGACTTCTTCGCCTTCGGTTACCTCTTCAAAGCTTGGGTCGATCTTCGGTCTCTCGCGTTCGTCCAGTTGCAGCTTGGCCAGGCGGCTCTCGTAGTAGATGGGAACCGTCGCCTTGTCCTCGACGGCACGCTGAATGTCGTACACGCTGATGTAGTCGCCGAAGACTGCGCGCGTATTGGCATCGGCCTTTTCGATAGGGGTACCGGTGAAGCCGATGAACGACGCCTTCGGCAGGGCATCCCGCATGTGCCGGGCGAAGCCGTCGATAAAGTCGTACTGGCTGCGGTGGGCCTCGTCGGCCATCACAATGATGTTGCGCCGGTCGGAAAGCGCGGGATACCGTTCTCCTTCCGCCGGCATGAACTTCTGGATGGTGGTAAAGACCACACCGCCAGAGGAGACCTGCAACAGCGACCGCAGGTGCTCGCGGTCCTCCGCCTGCACAGGGTCCTGTCGCAGCAGCTCATGGCAACGGGAGAACGTCCCATAAAGCTGGTCGTCCAGATCGTTGCGGTCGGTGAGCATCACAATGGTGGGGTTCTGCAACCCGGTTTCCAGAACCAGCCGCCCGGCATAGAAGGCCATCGTCAGGCTCTTGCCGCTGCCCTGCGTGTGCCACACCACTCCCACCCGGCGGTCGCCTGTTTCATCGGTAGCCTTCAACGTCTCGGCCAGTGCCCGGTTCACGGCATGGAACTGGTGATACCCGGCGATCTTCTTCGTCAGGATGCCGCCGCCTTCGTCCTCGAAGACCACGAAGTAGCGGATAAAGTCTAGCAATCGGCGTTTATCCAGTAGGCCCTGCAATACCACCTGAAGCTGCGGCAGCGAAGCGGGCGCCAGCGCTTCACCTTCAATCGTGCGCCACGGCATGAACCACTCGCTGCTTGCGGTGAGCGAACCAACCCGCGCTTCCAGGCCGTCGGAGATGATGAGCAGCTCGTTATAGGTGAGGAGCGAGGGAATCTGCGCCTTGTAGGTCTGGATCTGGTCGAAGGCCCTCCAGATGGTGGCGTTTTCATCCGCCGGGTTCTTCAACTCCATCAGGACGATGGGAAGACCGTTTAGGAAGACCAGCACGTCGGGTCGCCGGTTGTTCTGGCCCTCTACTACAGTGAACTGGTTCACGGCTACCCAGTCGTTGTTGTCCGGGTTGTCGAAGTCGATCACATGGACCAGTGCCCCGCCGATGGAGCCATCCGGGCGGGTGTACTCCACCGTGACGCCCTCCACAAGCCTCAGGTGCAGGGCATGGTTACATGTCACCATCGACGGCTCGTCGGCAACTGTCAGCCTCTTGTATGCGTCTTCGAGGGCCTCCGGGGGCAGCTTTGGATTGAGCCGCTCAAGCGCCTGGCGCAGTCGTCGTTCCAGAATCACATCGTGGTAACCCGAGTCGTCTCGCTCGGCGGCTGGCTCCCCAGCGGCGATCTCCGGACCGTGCAGGACCGTGTAACCCAGGCCCTCAAGCCATTCGAGGGTGGCCTCTTCGACGACGGACTCGGTAAAGTAGCGAGAAAATATCATTCTGCCTACCTGACTTTTTGACGCGGCATGTCCCACACCTTCCGCGCTAATTCTGCAAGAGCTTCTTGTCGCATCCTGATCGACTCTGACGACCACTTCTCGAAGGTGGGCAATCCCTCCACTGCACGGTTAATCGCCGTATTCTTGCCAACGGACACCGAACCGGAAAGGAGCTTGGTCAAGTAAAACTGCGAATGTCTATATTCCGGCCGCTTGGCAGAAAATGACCGGTTCCCAAGAGAGATATTGATCGGTTCTTCAGCCAAGGTGAGATTCCCAAGCCAGCCCGCATACTCCGCCGCCTCGTCTGGTAAATCGAACTCCTTCAGGGCCGCCGCGCTGGGATTCTGAGGCAATATATGCTCGATATGATTTGCGCTGTCGAGAAAATGGTGTAAATTCGCTTCCGTTTCGGAACCAAGCGCCCTCTCATTGACGTACTGGGTAAGCTTTGCAATCACGTAACGGAGTCGATATTTCTGAAGAGACTCTTCTCGCAGACTCTGCATCGCTTGTTCAAATCGTGATGCAAGTCTCTCCTTTTCAGGGCGGAAGAATTTATCGACGAACTGCTGCAACTGCGACTTGTTACGAACTGAACGCATAGCAGGGGCCCATTCAGCGAACTTCCGTTCAAACTCACGAGTCGCCTCACGGGTGATGACGTAGGCGAAGAAGAGGTTCTCAATCTCTGAACATAACGTGGTGAATTGCTCGTCGGGCAGGTTCCGGCCCGCGAGCAGAAGAATTAAATGTTGTCTTGCTGCCCCGCTCATCGCCCGGATATTCACGAGGAACCGGTTTTCTGAACCATCCGAGTTCAAGCCTCTTGCAAAGTTGGTATATGCTTCCGAAGCGTCGATCAGCTCGCCGACGAACTTAAACGGAGCATCCTTGTATCCACAAGCCTTCTCATTCTTGCGCAGCCAATCGTAGATCAGTTCTTCTCTTAAGCGGTCAGCCTTGTAATTGGAAAAAATGAAGTAGCGCAGGAATCTCAGTGGCTTCTCTCTCGTCTTATCGAGTGGATCAATGACTTTTTTCCATTGCACCTTGAGTTTTTCGAAATCCTTCATGCTGGCTTGCATGAAGATCAGGTTTTTCAGGAGGTCCATCGAGTCCAGGCTGACGCCGCGGTCGTTGATTGTCTCAAATATCTTGAGTGCGTGTGTGATACTGATGGTCTTTACTCGGATCAGTTTTACATTCTGCGTAAAGTAAGCATAGAGCTTACGCAGTGCGTTCTCGTCCTTGCATTGCTCCTCAAGGAACTCCCTGACTTCGCCGTATGCGTTGATGATATTCCGGACTGAACTCGTGGAATGCTTGCCATTCGGTAGCGGCTCACCCTTCGCAATGATTTCCAACACACCGCAGCTATCTTCATATTGAAGCGCAACCCTGTAGCGGAAGACATCGTGGCCATTGCGGTCGACCGTTGTCGCTGCAATCTGGGGTGTCAGTGCCTGGATTTCCTTGCCATGAACTTCTTTCATATGGTCGCGAATGGCACAAAGCACAAGGTATGCCGTGGTCATTCGTTGTTGGCCGTCAATCAGCTGGTTCACCGAGTCGTTGCTGGCACAAGTGACGATGGTTCCGATGAAGTACTCGGAATCAGAATCGCGAGAGGTGTCGGAGTATTCGGCATATATGTCTTCCAGGAGTTGCCGCACTTCGTCTGTGCCCCACACATACTCCCGTTGAAAGTTGGGCACGACAAAAAAATTAGCGAAAAGATCTCCGAGACTCACATCTTTAGACTCGATTGTTTGCAGTGTCACAGAACAGCCTCCGGGGCATTGGATTCTTGAGCAACTCAAAACTCGATGAAGATTCGACTGATATCATTGCTACTCTGTTCGTCGTGTTCTCATATTGGCTCCTCGGCGCAATCTCCTGTCCGTGCAGGACCGTGTAGTCCAAACCCTCAAGCCATTCGAGGGTGGCCTCTTCGACGACGGATTTGGCAAATTTGTTCATGGATTATCGAGACGTTACGTTGCATCCGACCGAATGTGTGCAGGCATAGAAGCAATAACAACCTGCTGAGATGAATCGTCCCAGAAGTAATAAATTCTCAGGCAGCGGGCGGGATCCCGGGTATTACCGCCGTTCTTGATATGCCATTCAACATTTTGATTTTTCCCTTGCCACTCAATCGTGAACGAATCTGAGCCACAATGGGCGTTGATCACTCCTGGGACAACGGTACGGTCGCGGAATGAGCCGTCAGAGTCGCCGGTTTTCCCGTCACGGTAGTCGTTGGCAAGCCACAGCAAACATTGTGCCGCAAGCCCCACATCCTCAAAAACACTCCCCTTGAGAGCGCGACGAGCCTGCGGCGCAAGCAGAACTCGCCCCGCCAGATTCACATCGCACCAGCTAACGAACTCGCTCCAATTTCCTGGCGGTGGAATCTTGGCGTCTGGAGTGGTACCAGTACTCTTTATCTGTTCAAGCAGCTGCTGAATTCTGAAACTGGAGGCACGGAGTTGTGATTCAGCGCTTTCAGCCCGTTCCTCGGCCGCCGCATGAAGGTCAGAAAACTCCTCTTGATACCTTTCTGCCTCCACGAGTTGTTTCTGTAGCAGGATCAGCCGTTCTGTTGCTGCTTCCAGTTGTTCGCGATCGGTTGCACCGGTCTCTGCTAGCTGCGCTTGCCTCTGCTGAATCTCTTGAGCCTTGAGTGAAGTGAACGCCAAGACGTCTCTTCCAAGCTGTAGCCGACGAACACTTCCGTTCGCTGCAATCCAGCGCAGCCGGGTGAGTAGTGCATTCGCAGTGACCGTTGTAAGTACTCCAGTCGGTAAAACCAGTTCATGTCCTCCAAAGGGGTTGGCATCTTCTGTGAAACCGGGCAGGTAAACTCGCGCTGCTCCTTCGTACACAGCAAGCTGCTTCCCAAACCTCTCCGTAAGATCCCATGTGAATTCTGCAGGGATCACGACCGTGATCGCCAAACCTGTACAGGCTTTCGCAAGGGTGCGTGCATCCAGTAGAGGCTGATACGGATCGCTTGCTCCCGAGGGGACGCTTAGTGCAATGATGGGCAGCTTACGGCTGGGATCAAGGAGAGCTTTTATGAGAAGCTCAATCTCGTTCTTGTTCCGAATGGTCGCGGGCCGGTCGATGAGTTTGTAGGTGCCTGCCGTCAGGCCAGGCTTATCAATCAGCTGTCTGATAACTCCCGGGACGTGCGGTTCGATAATCAGTGATTCTTCCGGTGTCCCCACTAGTAGCCGAAGACTAAACGCCGCAACCTGTGACTCTAAGGACGTTAGGATGGCGATCTCGGTCGTCCATGTGCGGCCAGCTACAGTCTTGTCAGGGTCTTCGATTCGAAGACTCCAAATGTTGCGGGACGTGTCTTCCAACTGGGTAGCGGCACATAGCCTCCCACTTGAGAAATGTTCGAAAGACTTATGCTGCCAAGCCTCTGCGGGTAACCTTCCGATTACTTTCTTCTGGGCCCATCGCAGCACTTGATCCCGCGCTTCGTTTACTGCTTCTAGCGGATTGTCGCCAGATAGCTCGACAGCCACCCTGAGAACCTCTTGTTCTCTAAGGAGTCGTAGTGCCTGGCGGCCGAACAGACGCGGTAAAGGTTGAGCAATCTGGTTCATATAGTGCTTTCTAGGGTTGCGGCCGGTACATGCATTCCGCCGGAGATGAGTTTGGGTAGAAGCGTGTCTCGCAAAGCGGCGAGGCTGCTAGTCTCCTTTAGATTGGCCTCCATCCGTGCTCGGATCGGGCGGCACTGGCGCTCGAACAATGCCAATATCTGAATCGGGGGCACTATGATTCGCAGTCGGGGTATATTGCGGACGTTCAGTGAATCCAAGATGGTTCCGCTGTCTGTCTTCCGTACGATCTCTTCACTCATAGACGACGAGGTCAGAGCCTGAATCAGGTATGTCGGAAATGGATAAGCAGTACGGCACCTGATTCCCGTCATATTTCTGCCCAGCGCAGCTTTGAAGTCACTCGGTATCTGCGCAACTGCTCCAACGCGACCGACGTTGGTGACGACACAATTCCCAGGACTTGCTTCCATGCGGCTGATCCATTTTGTGTAGTCCTCACTGGTAATGAGATAGGTGTCAGTCATGTCCAGAAGAGCGTCGGCTCGGATATTCCCGAGTTGGAGAAGGGGTAATCCTTCTTCGACCCGCTCGGGTTTCCTGGAGTGCAGGCAATCTATTACCTCTGCGAAATCTCCAAGAGAGATAATCTTCCAGTCTGTGGGCACTTCGCCGAGTTCGGAGTCCTCGAAGGAGCCGGGGAAGAGGGCGGCGATGTGAGCGGGGAGGCCGGGGTCGCGGCCTTCGGCTTTGGCGCGGACGGGATCGAAGTCCACAAACCAGGACTGGAAGAGCGCCTGCGCCATGGCCTCCAGCGTCTCGTTCATCTTCCGGTTCAGCTCGATCTTGTCATCTAGCGTGCTGAGGATATGAGCGATGGAACGCTGCTCAGTTAGAACGGGCAGTGTGATCGGAAACTCCGGCATCTCAATCAAAGGGATACGATCTACCGTGCTGCCACGTACCGTGCGCTCACGAATGGTCTCTTGAAACGCTGGCCCGAGATACGCATAAAGGAGAAAGCGTCCATCCACGTCTTGACTTCGTGGGCGAAGTAGCCCCATTCGTCTTCCAAGGCAGCATCTCAAACCTTTGGGGATGCTTGCGGCTTCTCCGAGCCTGGTTTCATACGAGAAGACAACGTCTCCGGGGCGCGGAGTTACGCGGCGAGACCATCGATTCCAATCCTCTTCCGACAGGTGCTCTGTCTCCGACAGATCGAGCCTACCGTCTGAGAGATTCCAGATTCCCAGGAAGACAGGGCCGTGGGGAGTTTTTGCTGGCGTGGCATGAGGCCCATCAAATATCTCCACGATATCTCCGAGGCGATGCGTCTTCCACTCACTCGCCATCCCCAAGCTCTTTGCGGCTGGCTGGCATTCTTCTTGATGTATCCCTTCTATCGGCTTGCGTTCGCTCGTCACTTTGCGTCTCCCTTGCGAACGCGCTTTGGCTTGCCTGCACTGAGTTTCTTGATCTGCTCTACGGTCCGGTCGAAGTCGCTGACGGGCCGACTTGCTTCGAGTTGGAGGCGCTGTTCTTCATTCGAGTCGAACTTGTAAGTTTTACTTACAAGTTCAACTGTCAAGGATTCCTTGACAGTTCGAAGAGCAAAGGGCACATGCACGGGCTGCCGGCTGGGCAAAGCCGCCAAACAGACTGGGAACACTGGTACATTCACAGCCCCGATCATTCTTTCCCTTCTTCGAGTGCTGCCAGCAACCGCTCCATGGAGGGCTTCAAAGCGGGCAAATCGCGCATCGCTGTATCCCAGACGAGGTCCGTATCCACTTCGAAGTATCCATGTACCAGGACGTTCCGCATACCGGCGATCTGATGCCACGGAACTTCCGGCACCATTGCGCGTACATCTTCCGGAATCGCCCTGGCTGCTTCTCCGACGATCTGGAGATGGCGCAGATACCACGTCTGGAGTAACTCGTCTCTCGCGAAACCGGTCTTGGTGCAGTCCGCGTGGCGCTCAATGGCGGCGATGCTTTCGAGAATATCGCGCACCCGCTCGGCGGGATCTCTCATACCGGAACCGCCTCTCTGAGCACGCGGTCGCGGATGCGCGCTTTCAAGCTCTTCTCGGTCACTATATCCACCGAGCAGCCAAGCGCCGTTTCCAATTCCGTCTGGATGCCGCCCAGATCGAGGAGAGATCGCCCAGCGGCCATATCGACTAGGAAATCGATGTCGCTGCGCTCATCCGCTTCCCCACGAGCGACGGAGCCGAAGACACGTACGTTGCGAGCGCCATACCTGGCGGCGATGGTGAGTATCACATCTCGCTTGTTTCCCAGCAGTTCCCTGTAAGTCATCGCTTCCTCCCGCATCCAAAGTTACGGCAAGTCCCCCTTCATCAAAGGATAGCCCAGATTGGCTAGATTATCGCGAATCGCAGCATCCAGGCGTGCGCCTTCCTCAAATTGGGAGGCGAGCGTGGCAGTGAGACGCCGCATCTTTTCCTCGAAGGGTTCTCCGTCGTCCTCGACAGCTTCAGCCCCGACGTACCGGCCTGGCGTGAGCACATAGCCGTGCTTCTGGATTTCCTCCAGCTTCGCCGCCTTGCAGAAGCCGGGTACATCGACGTATTCTCCGGCGCCCTTATCGCCGCGCCAGGCGTGGTAGGTGCCGGCGATCCTGGCTATGTCCTCGTCGGTCAACTCGCGATGGACACGGTCTGTCAGGGTTCCCATCTTGCGGGCGTCAATGAAGAGCGTCTCGCCGCGCCGGCCGCGGAAGCGCCCGTTCTTCTTGTTGCGGGTGAGAAACCAAAGGCAGACAGGAATCTGCGTGGAGTAGAAGAGCTGGCCGGGCAGGGCCACCATGCAGTCCACAATGTCCGCCTCGATCATCTTCTGGCGAATCTCGCCCTCGCCGGACTGGTTCGATGACATGGAGCCGTTGGCCAACACGAACCCCGCCAGCCCCGTTGGTGCCAGGTGATAGATGAAGTGCTGCACCCAGGCGAAGTTGGCGTTGCCGGCGGGCGGTACACCGTAGACCCAGCGCTTGTCTTCCTTGAGAAGCTCACCCCGCCAATCGCTGTCGTTGAAGGGCGGATTGGCGAGCACATAGTCGGCCTTCAGATCAGGATGGCGGTCGTTGTGGAAGGTGTCGCCGTGGGCGATCTGCGCGTCGATGCCGCGGATGGCGAGGTTCATCTTGGCCAGCCGCCAGGTGGTGTAGTTCGACTCCTGCCCGTAGATGGAGATGTCACCGACCTTGCCGCTGTGAGCCTCAATGAACTTCTCGCTGGACACGAACATGCCGCCGGAACCGCAACATGGGTCGTAGACGCGGCCCTTGTACGGGGCGAGCGCCTCGACCAGAACCCGGACCACCCAGGACGGCGTATAGAACTGCCCGCCCTTCTTGCCCTCGGCGCTGGCGAACATGGAGAGGAAGTACTCGTAGACCCGGCCCAAAACGTCCTTGGCGCGGTCGGCAGGACTGCCTAGGCCGATGTCGCTGACGAGGTTGATGAGCTGGCCCAGCCGCTGCTTGTCGAGGCCGGGGCGACCGTAGTCTTTGGGGAGTACGCCCTTGAGGGACGGGTTATCGCGCTCGATGGCGCTCATGGCGTCGTCCACATAGGTGCCGATCTTGGGCTGCGGCGCGTTGGCCTTCAGGTGGTCCCACCGCGCCTCTTTCGGTACCCAGAAGATGCTGGCGGCGCGGTACTCGTCCGCGTCCTCGGGGTCGGCCCCGTCGGCCCGCTGGGCTTCAAGCTCGGCGTGCTTGGCCTCAAAGGCATCGGAGATGTACTTGAGGAAGATCAGTCCAAGGACGACATGCTTGTATTCCGCTGCGTCCATGTTGTTGCGCAGAGCGTCGGCGGTAGCCCAGAGCTTCGATTCAAATCCAAGAGCAGTCGTAGTTCCCACGGGCACGGCTTTCTTGCAGCTCAAGTTAGAGAAGCACCATTGTAAGGCTTAACGAGCGTAAGCCCGGCGTCGCATCTTGGGCGAGAGGGATGCCGGCGAGGCCGATGGGGCGGAAGAGGCTTGACCCGAGTCTCGGTACCGGAAGAGTCTTTAGCTGCCACCGGAGTTTTGTTCTTTCTGCTTTCCTCATCCCTTGCTAAGGTACTTAGCTGAGGGCCGTCTTGACACGTCGTGATCTGGTGCAGGCAATCTCCCCGAATCGAAGGGGGATTGAGAGTTCGAAGTGGGACCCTGAGGAGCTGAGCCGTTCTGAAGCCCGAGAGGTAGTGAACGTTGTGTTTGAGGCGATCACCGAGGCGCTGAAGCGTGACGAGCCGGTGGGGTTGCCGTTCGGCACATTTGAGGTGCTGGATCATCCCCGTCCACCTCTGCGCGGTTGGTTCCTCGACCGGGTCCGGGTGCTGTACATGAAGAGGCGGAAGTATATCCAGTTTACTCCGGGGTTCTCTTTGGACGAAGGCGGCGAGGTTACGCCCGCACGACCCGAGCCGCCGCCCTACTTGCCGTCGTTGCGCGGCTAGGGAGCCGGGCGCGGGAAGGGGTAGCTGCAAGCGAGGTCAATCTGTTCGCTCCTGCGGATTTCAAACGGCACCACTACCCATATTTGCGCCGAGTTGCTTGTGAAGTGCCCGTAAAATCACACTAACCTGGTTTATCTGCTCTCAAGGGAATTTTCTTCTTGCCCCTGTGTAGCGATATGGTTTATGCTCTTGAAAGCACATTGCGTATTATAGTGTGCTCTTGAGGGTATTTATGGTTGCTCGCAATAGCTTGCTGATGGCCCCACCATATCCGGTGGAACAAGCGCTAAAGAGGCTCGGCCGCAATCTGCGAACAGCGCGGCTCAGGCGTAAGCAAACTATAGCCGAGGTGGCCGAGAAGATTGGTACTGGAACCCGTGCCGTTAGAGATGCTGAGAGCGGTAAGGCGTCGACCGGCATTGCCGTCTATACTGCCCTGCTCTGGCTTTACGGCTTGATGCAGCCATTTGAAGATCTCGCCGACCCCCTCAGGGACCAGGAGGGCCTGGCTCGGGCAGCAGCCAAGGAAAACGTACGCGCGCGCAAGAGCGGAGGCCTCGACAATGACTTCTAAATCCGCAGAGGAGTGTTTTGTCTATATCACGTTGCCTGGAGAGACCTCTGCCGTGACGGCGGGCAGGTTTGTCCTGGGCGACAACCGTGTGGGAGATCCGCTTGGTCGCTTCGTCTATGGACGGTCGTACCTCGATAATCCTCGTGCAGTGCCGATCGATCCAGTCGAGCTCAAGCTTTCCGGCGCAACATACGAGACGGTGCAGCTAAACGGGGTCTTCGGCGCACTGCGCGATGCCGGGCCGGATTTTTGGGGCCGTCGCGTCATCGAAAAGTACGCCGGCAAGCCGAAGCTGGGCGAGATGGACTACCTGCTGGAATCGCCCGATGACCGCGCAGGCGCGCTTGGCTTTGGGCTGAACAAAGAGCCGCCTGCCCCCAAGCGGAAATTCAATGAAACGCTTGATCTCGAAAAGCTTCAGGATCTCGCCGAAGCGCTCCTCAACGATGAAATTCCCAACGACCCCGCGGCTTCCCAGGTCCAAGACCTCCTGCTCCTTGGAACATCGATGGGAGGCGCCCGACCCAAGGCAGTTGTCGCGGATGACGACGGGCTCTGGATAGCGAAGTTCAATCGACCGGATGATCGCTGGGATAATACGCGGGTCGAGCACGCCATGCTTCGACTGGCGCGGCAATGCGGGATCAGCACTGCCGAAAGCCGGATTGAGACGGTGGGAGGTAAAGACGTTCTCCTGATCAAGCGTTTCGATAGGGAGAAGACTGTGGACGGCTATACCCGCGCACGCATGATCAGCGGCTTAACGGTGTTGCGCGCGGATGAATCTCCGGCGGCCAGAACGCGCTGGTCGTACGTGATCTTGGTAGAGGAACTCAGGAGGATCGTAGCTGAACCGAAGAAGGACGCTCGCGAGCTCTTCCGGCGAATGTGTTTCAATGCCTTGATCTCCAATATCGACGATCATCCGCGTAACCACGCCTTTATTGCCAGAGACAACGACTGGAGTTTGTCACCGGCATACGACCTGACGCCATCCCCTGTGATCAGCCGGGAGCGGCGGGACCTTGCCATGGAATGCGGTGACATGGGCCGCTTCGCGAACGCCAAGAATATCCTTTCTCAGCACGCACGCTTTCTTCTCGACCGAGCTGAGGCTGAGAAAATCGTGAGCGACATGCAAACTCAGGTTGCGAGGTGGTATGACACCGTGCGGGCCTGCGGGGTCTCAGAAGCTGATGCCGAAACGATCCGCGGCGCCTTTGTCTACCCCGGATTCGATCTTTGAATGGCAGGCGGTTTGCCTGGAGCAACGATATCGATACGGATTGCCAGCTAACGGATATCGGGATCAGTGACGATTTTGGCGTTGCCCTCAGAGTGAAAGCAACAGTTGCGAATCAAAAACACTCATCCGCGATATACAGACGCAGTTCTTCGAGGGCGCCGGCACCCAGAGTCGACGCGAATACCCCGTGATTGGCTTCTGAACGCTGAACATGTCCGATGAGGTCCCCAAGAATCGACCGACCGCTATCGCCGTTTGCGGTCAGGAGTGCCAAAGTCCATCCAGCTTGAGTTGTCTGACGCTTGACCGACCAATAGTCCACAGTTCCATCGGCATTGGTGACCTTGAATTCGATGCCCTTGGATTCTTCCGGACTTATCGGTTCGAGTGTGAAATCAAGGGCTTTACCCTCGAGAATCCTGAGCAACTGATCAACAGCCCACAGAAATTCGTAGCGGTTTCCAAACTTATCCGAGGTGCCGCCGTGTGTAGGCATAGATTGATTCTAAGGGGAGTTCAGTTGATCGAGAGTGCTCAGTCATTAGAACCCCCGCTCCTCTTCCTCTAACTTGAACTTCGGAACGTATTCGTCCGCATATTGGACTTGGCCACGCGCCCACCGTCGAACAGCTTCAATCGGAAAGTTCAGAAAAGGCTCTGCCATAGCAGCTTGACGCTCGGTGTGATCCGCGATCGATCCCGCAAAAACCTGGCCGTTATACATGCCCGCGACCCAGCTTGAAAAGACCTGCTCATCGTCTCCGTACCTCTCCAAAATGAATCGTGTGATGGGGTTCAAGTCTGGTCCGTTGTTGCCCATAAAGGGCCCGGGCACATGACGAGCCAGCAAGCGAGCACCCGCCAAGCCGTGCTTCTCCAGCCATCCAGTGACCACTCCTTCAGGCAGCGAGACGAAAGGATACTTCCGGAAAAGGAAGCTCATATTACGCTCCCCTGACAACATAAACCTACCGATCCCATCCATCAATTCCTGCGGACGTTGCGCCGCCACGCTCGAAAATAGTCCGATGGCAGCTTCGGAGGTCTCGTATGAGTCACTCTGCATCATGCCAAGCAGAATCGAAGTAGCGCGGTCGGGATTCGCCGGCATCACACGCGTGAATATCTGGGAGAACCAGTGAGATCCCTTCTGCGTTGCCAAAGAAGCTTGTTCCAGTAGCCCGAAAACTACATCCAGCGATTTGTCATCAAAAACCGCCTGCAGCCATTCCAGCTTGTCCTCAGC
>Ga0364860_10470_pt2 | contig 22799 bp, 17 predicted proteins | sample ExccelAu500001D4_FD_206916 | JGI IMG/M metagenome (GOLD analysis project Ga0364860, IMG submission 206916) | Enriched cells from Trout Bog Lake Hypolimnion, Wisconsin, USA - BchlTB.Aug20.5000.01 .D4 | ecosystem: Environmental > Aquatic > Freshwater > Lake > Hypolimnion/Profundal zone | place: USA... | reverse complement strand
CTATGAAGCTAATATGGCTATTAAACAACCTATCTCTGTGTCTTAAAAAACTTGACCACTACAGGTTTGGTGCTGGGAGGAATTCTGACATTAATTCTTAAGGCATTTTTTCCAGTCTAAACCGTCAGCCCGAGTCAAGAGTAAAATGACTCAGCACATTTACTATAAATTACAACATCGATTCTTCGATAGCTTAGTTGCATTTACCGCTAGCATTGCTTCCCTTGGTATTGTCTTACCTGCACAGGCCAATGGCAACTTATCAGGTTACTCTCCATCCGATTATTTGACACTTACTGGAAACCCAAAGATCAGTGGTATTGAGTTTCGATTCTTTCCTAAGAATATTTTATCAGCCTTGGTTAACAACACTTGTCCCTCTGGAGTCGTATTTGAAGAATATCCCATTTGAAAGGGTTAAAACAGATTTTAGGAATAGAAAAATGTAAGCGCGTAGCGCCACCATCTTAAATATTTTTATGGTGCTGGTATCCTTTAAATTTTTCTGAGGATATAACATGGCATTAAACGAACGGCAGTTAGAACACATTAAAATATGGCAAGCAAGCGGTTTTTCGCAAACGGATTATTGCAAAAAATGGGCTGAATAAAAAAACGTTTTCAAGGAGGGTTTGCAATGACCAAGAGCTTTCCCAAGCGACAATCGCAAAAACGATAACATTGTGGAGAAGATCCTAGGGGCGTATTGCATACGCCCCTACGGTGTTTTTTATCGTTTCTACGCCGATAAGAAACTTGTGTAGATACCTATACCTTATTAGAGGGTGCAGCATGGCTGTTAGTACGATCACATTAAAAAGCGTTTGGTAACTATTACCAAGGCTCTTTGTTCAGATTAGACATCAAAATCAAAGCCTAAAGTAGTAGAGGTCTCTGTGATAAAGTGAATTAATTGCAAGGGATAATGCAGTTCTTTTTTGTATTATGACTATGTGGACTGTGTTTTAATGGGTTTCTGCTGTCGAGACTGTGAAAGTATTATGATTTTAGTTTCCCCCTTTGTAAAAGGGGAACTGAGGGGGGGGGGTAAAATTATAGGCTACTAACATTTAATGATTATTTTTAATAGACCCAATCTGCCCTAGCCCCTCTTTGCTAAAGAGGGGGGAAATAAAAAGAATAATTTCACAGTCTCTATCGCCTCTACCCATTTGATTATTGCCGCAGTGTTATTCATTTTGTTGTGGAACAGTGAGCAAGCGCATGAAAATGTCAATTGTTATGTCTTTATGTTCAGCAGTTCCTGCAATAGGGTTTTCTTCAAGAAATGGACTGCGAATTATAGATTGTATAGCACGAAATCTTAAGCTAAGTTCATTTTCGCTGTAGTTATAAAATGTGCCGGTATTGTCCCGTTGGCTGGCCATTTTCCAGGGCTCTATTAATCTATCTACTTCGAGATTAACCAGTCCTGCTTTATCAGTACGCTTCAAAAATTGATTGAACAGAAACAGAAATGTTTTTCGTTGGATTTTTGTTACATCATGAACGCAACTATTAATCATATTATTGATTAACTCGCTTAAGGGTTGGTTTGCTGGATGCTTGTTAATAATTTCTTCTAGGTTTGAATATAATTCTTTTCTTTTTATTAAAAAGATATAAACAAAGAGGTCATCAAATTTTTTAAAATGATGAAATATCGTGCCTATTGCATAGCCAGAGTGTTTTGATAGTTTTCGTGTAGATATCTCTGCTATATCTTCGTTTTCAGCAAGCTGTTTCAACGATTCGATAATGTCATTTACCGCCTTTATAGATCTTTTTTGCTGGGGAGTTTTAAGTTCAAATTCTTTAAAATAATCCATTATTGTTATCCTTAATGCTTTTAATGTGAGATTGGTTTTTGATTAAATAATGGTTAATGTTTAGAAATAGTAAATAAGCTTCGTTTTTATAATAACTTGGGTATTACATTGATGAGTTGAATCTAATTTTAACAAATCGTCTTAAGTTCTATGGATCATATAATCCGATTATGTACTTAATTTAATGGGGATAGTTTACAGAGTACTTGAGTTTTAAGTAAATTCCTTTTACCATATAAATCGAACACTATTTCTTTTTTTCTATAGAGCATATAAGGTTAAATCAGTTTCATCAAGTGGTTAAGCATCAAAAAAAACCGAACGCTACACAACAAGCCTAAATCCATGCTTATTTAAATAATTGATTAGGGAAATCTTAGGTATATTCACGATAATTTAAAATCGTGACTCAATTTTTTGTGGTGTTTTTATCTAAAGGTGAATCTCTAATAATGGGTTTATCAGCCTATATATTAGTCTAAGTCATTGAAGTAATGAAAGACTCAATCAATAATTGAAATTAGAGATACTTTGATGTGCTTTATCCTCGAAAATAACATTAGCAAGCAAGCAAGCAAGCAAGCAAGCAAGCAAGCAAGCAAGCAAGCAAGCAAGCAAGCAAGCAAGCAAGCAAGCAAGCAAGCAAGCAAGCATTATGTCCACAATATTAAATTTTATAGGCAAGCTACCTAGTGCTATAGCCTATTCTAGGTGGATACGATGATTAAAAGCCCCGACCTAGTTTTAGAGCAGGACACACCATGCGCCTCTGAAACAATTTATTCATTAAACACTATTATTAATAGTCCTAATCATCTCGAAGAGGTGATCAATTTAATCCCTAATGGTGTTTTAATCACTGACTCTCAGAGACGAATTACCTTTGCTAATAAAGTCTTCGAACAATTAACAGGTTACAGTCAACATGACGTTCTAGGCGAAAGTTGCGCAATACTGCAAGGGCCAGGCTCTGACTCAAAACAGATTCAACGTATTAGAGACTCATTAAATCAACAGCAATCTTTTATCGGCGAAATTTTAAACTATAGAAAAGATGGTTCAATATTTTGGAATGAGCTGACTATTTCGCCCATCTTTGATGGTCAAAATCAATTAAGCCATTTTGTCGGTGTTCAGCGTGATATATCTGATTATAAATGTATCAAAGACAAGCTCATTGAGTCTGAACAGCGTTTTCGTGAGCTCTCTGATGTAACACCAGCCTTAATATGGCAAGCCGATGCCTATAAAAATCTTTTTTGGTTCAACAAGAGTTGGTTAAGCTTTACCGGTCGAAGTTTTTTTAATGAACAGGGTACGGGTTGGCTTAAGGGTATACATCCTCAAGATCATGAGACTTTTATCAATACCTATAATAGGCTATTTGATCGCCGTGAACATTTTCACACAGAATTTCGATTACTACGTGCTGATGGCAAATATCGTTGGTTAGATGGTCATTATGTTCCGCAATATACGCCTGAGGGCGAATTTATTGGCTATGTAGGAACTTGTACTGATATTACTGACTACAGAAATTCAAAAGCGGCGCTGGATTTTTTTAATGTAGCCCATGAAATGATCTATAGTACTAATCTCAATCGCATTGTCTTAGATTGTAATCAACGCTTTTGTGAGTTGACAGAGTACAGTCAAGATGAAGTTATAGGTCAGAATGTTGATATCCTTAAGTCAGGCATGCACGATACCCAGTTTTATGCCCAGATGTGGCAGAAAATAAATAGCCAAGGTTCTTGGCAGGGTGAATTTATTAATCGTACTAAATCCGGTGAATTAATCACCATCATGACGACTATCTCTGTTATTTTTGATAGCCAAGGTAAACCTCAGCGCTATTTAGCCGTCGGTAGCGATATTACCGACATTATCAATAAGCGCCAACATTATAAAAGAATTGCTTTTTATGATCATTTAACTAACTTACCTAATCGCTTACTATTACTAGATCGGCTAGATAATGCTATTAGTCGCACTAAACGTTATGGTACTTTTTTTGCAGTGTTATTTGTTGATCTGGATGGTTTTAAGTCTATCAATGATCTTTATGGACATGCTATAGGTGATCAATTTTTAGTGGCTATTAGTCAGCAAATAAAATTGATTATTCGTGATAGTGACACTTTGGCACGTTTAGGTGGCGATGAATTTGTTATTATCTTAGATAATTTGACATCAGATTTCGACTATGAAAAGCCTATCGCTAATGTACTTGAGGCTTGTAGTACTGAAATTTTGTTAGAAGGTGTCGCCTTAAAAGTATCCGCCAGTATTGGCGTCTGTCTTTACCCCAATCACTTAATCGCGGAAGATGCTGACGCAAAAACACTGTTAAGCCATGCCGATCAAGCTATGTATGTGGCTAAGAATCAAGGTAAAAACAGTTGTCACTTATTTGATAGAACCCAAGACCAAGCCACCATTACCCGTAACAATGCCATAGATGCCATTAAGAAAGGCTTAGAGCAGGGCGAATTTGAGCTGCTTTATCAGCCGAAAGTTAATATGCGTAGCGGCGAGGTCTTAGGCTTTGAGGGTTTAATCCGTTGGAACAAAGATGCCAGTCAATTAAAGCCCTTATCATTTTTACCTATCGTTCAAAATCATCCTTTAGGTATTGAATTAGGTTATTGGGTGCTTAATAGCGCTTTAACTCAATTAAGTGATTGGCATGCGAAAGGCTTAGAGACCAAATTAAGTATTAATATTGACCCTAGGCAATTATACCAAAGCAACTTTGTTGATAAATTACAGGCTGCTATTAACAAGCAGTCTTACTTTAAGCAGGGTAGTTTAGAGTTTGAGATTTTAGAAACCACGGCGCTTAATGATCGTCTAGCTGTCACCAATATTATTAATCGTTGTCGTGAAATGGGTATTGAGTTTGCTTTAGATGATTTTGGCACAGGTTATTCGTCGATCACTTATTTAAAGGAATTGCCTGTTAAAGCGCTAAAAATAGATCGTAGCTTTATTATTGATATGACCGAATCGGATAAAAATGTAAGGTTAGTAGAAAATATCATTAATTTAGCAACCTCTATGGATAAACAAGTCATTGCTGAAGGCGTTGAAAGCGTTGAGCAAGGTGAAATATTAATGAGTCTAGGTTGTGAGTATGCTCAAGGTTATGCTATTGCTAAACCCATGACAGCAACTACACTGATAGCTTGGATAAAAGATTGGCAGCCTTATCCATCATGGTTAATTAAACCAAAGTCTGAAAAAAGTTACCGTTCACTCTTCGAGCAAATGACTGAGCCGATGTTAGTTATTAAAGACGGCAATTTTATTGATTGCAATAATGCTGCCTTGAAGTTTCTGGGTTATGCGACGAAAGCGAGTTTTTTAAATAAGAAACCCAGTGATATATCGCCGGAATTTCAACCTGATGGTCGTCGTTCAGAAGATAAAGCCCTAGAAATATTGGACTCTGCGCAGAAAGAGGGTTTTCAGTGTTTTAATTGGTTGCATCAACGAGCCGATAATTCAGAAGTGTTAGTAGAAGTGATGCTAACACCGATGATCTTAGATGAAGTATATGTCATACATACCGCTTGGCGCGATCTTAGTTGTCGACGTTGAGTTTGATTGCGTTTCTAGCAAATCGAACAGTTTTAAAGGATGTGCTCGCATGAGATCTTAGCTGTAGGCCGGAATAAGACTTTATGAGCGTAAGCGAGTAAAGCGTTTCCGGCATTTGTAGTGCTCGAAACGCCGGAAACGCAACCGCGCGCTGCGCTTGGGTTGTCTTATTCCGGCCTACATTTTTAGATGGTTGGATGGCTAGAACAAAGTGAAGTCTATCATTCAAGAAACTCACCGACATTAAGTGCGCGTTTAAAAATACCTCGCCAACATAGCCTTTTTAGAACTTATCTTCGGCAACGGAATTTTAACTTCATAGCCACCACCCGATGCAACCTCCATGGCTTGACCATAGAGCCCCTCCATACGCTCAACAACAATATCAGTATTCCCTTCTGGTAAGATTAATTCTAATTTATCGCCGACTGAAAATTTGTTTTTAACGTCAATAGTCGCAAGGCCGGTTTCTTGATCATAGCTTTTAACCTCACCGCAAAATTGTTGTTGATGGCTTTTAGAATAGCCGGTGATATAGTTTTGTTGTTCATGGGTATGATGGCGCTGATAAAAACCATCGGTATAACCACGATTAGCCAAATTCTCTAAGACTCCGATGAGTTCAGGCTGAAAGTCGCGTCCCGCAACCGCATCATCAATGGCTAAGCGATAAGTTTGCGCCGTGCGCGCCACATAATAATGGGATTTGGTACGGCCTTCAATTTTAAGACTGTCTACGCCAATTTCGACTAGGCGTTGCACATGCTCTATAGCTCTTAAATCTTTAGAGTTCATAATATAAGTGCCGTTTTCATCTTCCATGACAGGCAGTAATTCACCTTTGCGACCTTCTTCTTCGAGAAAATACACATGGTCAGCTAAGGGGTGTCGTTCCGCACCTCCACAACTGGCATGGCTAATATCTGACATCGATAGAGCATTGCCGTCTAATACATAATCACCTTCAGCATTTTCATGAGCGGGTAAGGTGTCATATTTCCAACGACAAGAATTAGTGCAAGTGCCTTGGTTAGGGTCGCGGTGATTAAAATAACCCGACAACAAACAGCGTCCCGAATAGGCAATACATAAAGCGCCATGAACAAAGACTTCAAGTTCAGTATCGGGACAGCGTTGGCGTATCTCTGCAATTTCATCTAAGGATAATTCACGCGACAAAATCACTCGCTCAACGCCCATGCTTTTCCAGAAGTTAACGGTCGCATAATTGACAGTATTAGCTTGAACTGACAAATGAATAGGTATGTCTGGCCAAGTTTCTCTTGTCATCATAATTAAACCAGGATCAGCCATAATTAAGGCATCAGGCTGCATGGCTATAATGGGCGTGAGATCTTTAACAAAGGTTTTGACTTTGCTGTTATGGGGAATAACATTGGTAGCCAAGAAAAACTTTTTGTTAAGTTGATGAGCCTCAGCAATGCCTTTGGCAAGATTATCTTCTAAAAAATCATTATTACGCACACGTAAGCTGTAGCGAGGCAGGCCAGCGTAGACGGCATCTGCACCAAAGGCAAAAGCATAACGCATGTTTTTAAGGGTTCCGGCAGGAGAAAGTAATTCGACTTGTTTCATGTTTAGCTGTGTAAATGAACGTATAAAGTATTCTATCGCAACCCGCTTAAGCAAGCCAAATTAAGGTTACAATCTATGTGGATAATTGTATTTATAATCGCCATTCTATTTGTACTCGGTGGGCTGTTGATGTTATTGCGCTCAGCTAAAATGCCTGTAATTCCAGATAGTGTGAAGGCTCAGCCTTATGAAGATGACGATGATCTTTAGGGGTGACAGATTCGCCCATTTATCGAACATACAAGTTTGTAGTTTGGTGATTATAATTGTAGGCCGGAATAAGCCTTTACTAGCGTAAGCGAGTAAAGCGTTTCCGGCATAGGTACTGCTCCAGTGCTGGAAACGCCACCACGCGGCGCTACGCTTGGGTGGTCTTATTCCGGCCTACGGTTTTGTAAGTACACGTACCTGTCTCTACGGTGATTCTAAGCCTTATTCAATAAGGGCAGTTTTTACATATATTTCCACAGCAACGGCCTCGTTTTAAATGATACCACTGAGTAAATACCCAATTATTGTCTTCTATTAAATAATCTATTCCGACTAGCAATTTTTTATCATGGCGATAAGGCAGAGCTTTAGCGATGAGGTCTTTTAGGCTGCTTGTAGTAATGAGATAAGTAATTTTTTCTTGTATAGCTAGGCTAAGGCAGGGTTCGCAAAGACAAGTTTGTTGACTATCGATATTCAAGATTGAGGGGTACGTAGCGCACCAACAAGCTTTACTATCTTGAGTGTAGCCACAACTTAATAGAGTTGAACATTTTGAACAGCGTTGTTCTTGCGTAGAGTGTTTAGTTTTCAATGATATTAAGAGCAGGTAATGTGATTATAGGGGTGATATAACACTAGGCTTCAATTAGCGAATATGCTGATCACTCTAATGCTCCGAATGTTTACTTCGCAAGACAGTAACTTGTCCTGTTTCTCGATAGTTCTTATAGTCTGCTAGCACTTGGGCGTGATCGAAGGCTAAGGATTCGGGTAGATTATTTAGATTAAATACTTGGCAATTTTTTGCATCATCGGCAGCTTTAGGTGAGCCCTGTGCTTCTGCTACATAGACCGCCGTCACTGTATGTCCACGATTATCACGAGAAGGATCGGAATAAATACCTAGCAAGGCTTTCAAGTGCACCGTAAGAGTCACTTCTTCTTGCGCTTCGCGGATGGCCGCGTCTTCGACCATTTCACCGACATCAACAAATCCCCCCGGAATCGCCCAACCATAGGGTGGATAGGCACGCTCAATTAATACAATCGGACGATCAGGAAAATCAACGAGCTCGATAATAATATCAGCAGCGATTAGGGGTGTGATGGGTTTAGTCATAACAGTTATAAAGTTGTAGGGATAAAGAGTTAAGATTTTATCGTTGCCACGATTTCGCGGGTCATTTTGTCGGGTTACGCTCGCTAACCCGACCAGCGAAATTAGCCTAGTAGGCCGGAATAAGGCTTTACTAGCGTAAGCGAGTAAAGCGTTTCCGGCATCTAAACAGATTGAGTCGCCGGAAAAGCCAGCACGCGCTACGCTAGCATGGTCTTATTCCGGCCTACATTTATATCTTTGAAGCTCCGGAGTGGAAATTATACCGTATCCTGATCGTGGCCATGTTTTTTAGCCAGTATGCCCATGGCCACTGATACGAAGAGTCCAAATATGATGACGATAGTATTGATATGAAGTCCCGCATTAATCATTAGCGCATAGGCACCTAGCATAAATAAAATGCTAAGGTTTTCGTTGAAATTTTGCACGGCAATTGAATGGCCAGAGCCCATTAATTGATGACCTCTGTGCTGTAGCAAGGCATTCATGGGTATTAAAAAGCTGCCGGCTAAACTACCAATTAATATCAGCATGAGTATCGCGACACGCCAATCAGTAACTAATACCATGCCTAATACTACAAAGCCCATCGCTATGCCTAAGGGTAATACTCTGACAGCATGTTCTAAAGGTACTGCTTTAGCTGCGATTACAGAACCGATAGCTAAACCTACAGCGACCAATGCTGTTAATTGCGTTGCTTCTTCTAAATCAAAGTTTAAGGCAACTGCAGACCAAGCTAGAATAATGAAACGCAAACTGGTACCTGCGCCCCAAAATAACGAGGTTACCGCAAGAGAGACTTGTCCTAAAGGGTCTTTCCAGAGCAGTAGAAAGCTTTTCCAGAAATCTTTTAATAGGAATAAAGGATTTCGATTAGTCATGCTATGTTCTATGGGTAGCTTGGGTATAAAGTAATTGAGTAATGCTGCGATTAAATAAAGTCCAAGAGTGACAAGAATGCCGAACTCGGGTGCGGTATCAATACCGCCATTGAATTCAAGTTTAGCGAGTTCTTGAATAATATTTACATCGACTCGATGTCCCATCAATAATCCGCCTATAATGGCACCCAAAATGATAGCAAGAACAGTTAAGCCTTCCATCCAGCCGTTTGCCCAAACTAAGCGCTGCGGTGGAAGGCATTCAGTCAGAATGCCGTATTTGGCTGGTGAGTACAAAGCAGCCCCTATGCCAACAAAGCCATAGGCGAACAATGGGTGCATGCCTAATAACATAGCTGCACAACCGACTAATTTGATGCTGTTACTAATGAACATGACTTGCCCCTTAGGGAGTGCATCTGAAAATGCACCTACAAAGGGGGCTAATACGATAAAAGCGAAAACGAAGAATTGCTGTAATACCGGAATTTGCCAAGAGGGAGCTGCAAAGTTTTTAAGTTGGGCAATGGCTGCAAACAGTAGTACGTTATCTGCTAGTGAGGAAAAAAATTGTGCTGAAAGAATAATGTAAAAGCCGCGATTCATTGGATATACCTTGTGCGATTCCGCAAAATTCAGAATCATTGCACTCTTGAGTGGTAAGGAGTCGTTAATGGTAGTTTGTTTTGCAAAAAAAAACAGTATTACACCAGTTCCAATATTAAAGTCTAATTGTTGGAACTGATGGCTTTGCAATCAATCTGCTTTATGTTTAAAACTCTTAGTGAGTCTCTGGTAGTTTAGCTTCGTTAAAAGCAGGGACGAGGTTATTAAAAAACTGTGCAGTACAATTAGCCCAAGAATAATTCATAGCAAAATTTCGACAATCATCCTTATCCAATTTTAACGCTTCGGTCACCGCTTTAGTCAAATCTTCATCAAGTACACCTACTTTATCGCTGGTGATGACATCTAAAGGCCCTGTGACTGGATAAGCTGCAACCGGCACGCCACTCGCTAAGGCATCTAACAGAACAATGCCGAAGGTGTCAGTGCGACTAGGAAATACAAACACATCTGCGGCCGACATGTGTCTGGCCAAAGGTTCGCCTGATTGAAAGCCAACAAAAACTGCATCAGGGAATCTTTCTTTCAGCTCAATAAGCTGAGGTCCATCTCCGACAACCACTTTTGTGCCTGGTACGTCTAGGGATAAAAAGGCTTCAATATTCTTTTCTATGGCTACTCTACCAACAAACATGGAAATAGGGCGAGGTAGTGCCAAAAATTCTTCATATCTAGGATAATAAAAATCTGGGTTGACGCCACGAGACCAGCGTATGAAGTGATTTTTAAAGCCTTTAGCAACTAAGCTTGATTCTACCGACGGTGTAGCCACCATCACTTTTTTAGCAGGGCCATGAAACCAGCGTAAAAAGGCATAACCACACGAAGTAGGAATTTTAAAGCGTAAATTAATATATTCCGCAAATAAGGTATGAAACGAGGTAGTAAATGCCAGATTATGTTTTAAACAATATTTTCTTGCGGCCAATCCCAATGGGCCTTCAGTGGCAATGTGTATACGTTGTGGTTTGAATTCATCGAGTTGCTTACTTAGTTTGCTGTAACAATTAATTGCTAATCGAATAGATGGGTAAGAAGGGCAGGGTATTGATTTAAATTGATCCGGACTAATCAGTTTGATTTCATGTCCTAATTGTTCTAGGGTGTTACAAGTATTTTGGATAGTGGTTACTACACCATTTATTTGTGGATGCCATGCATCAGTGATGAACGCAATTCTTAATGTCATAAAGCCCCTGGATAATAATTATTTTTATTTAAACGTCGACAATTACTGGCTTTTTAAACCCGTAATGATTGCCACTGTGCTCTTTTTATAAATCGGAGCTATGGGTTTAGGCTTAACTGATGGCTAGCCAATCGGCTATCTTAAAGTGGGAATATGACGTTTTAATGAAATTTGTGACTGATGAAGCTCAGTTATTACCTTTAGGTTTTATGTAGGTTGGGTTAGCGATAGCGTAACCCGACATTTCGTTAGACATTGTGTTGGGTTAAGCTTTCGCTAACTCGATCTACGTGCTTGGCGAATTTGCCGCCCCAATAGTATAAACTCGCAGTTTATGACTATTCATATCGCATAAGCTGCACGAATATTGTTTTAAACAGGGTGATGATAAGCTTAATCAGTGAAATGACAGGTCTTTTAGCCCTCATAGAAGACTCAAAACAGACAGTTGAAAGCTCTAACCAGAGTGTAAATATGAAAATATGCGGTCATAGAGACTTAACTGTGACCTCTAAGAGACTCTTCAACAGATAAAAGGACGCTCAAATACACTAGTATGATGGTTTCCTTTTATCTGTTGATAGGTCGATACAATACTAAGAGAGCGTCCTTTTGTCTGTTGACGGGGCTATGATTACAGTAAGAAGCTTTGGTTTAGTTATTTTTTAATGTGTTCCGGAGTATGCAAACAAATATCGTAGGGGTGTATTCCATACGCCTAATATCTAAGATTGTAGATTAAGGCGTACGAGTTGAGTAGAGTGTATTAATAGGGCGTATGCAATACGCCCCTACTAATCTTAATACTAGTGTATATGTACTTCTCGGGTATTTGCGGTGTCGCTTCTACGTAAGGTGTATTTATCAGCCGCGTCAGCTTTCATAGGTGAGCCATCGCTTTTAAGTTGAATGAGCGTGCCTTCATCTTTAATGGAATATTTTTTTATAGCGGCATCATTTCGTGGAGATAAAGTCACAATTTGTTTTTCTTCATCCCAGGTATATTTGCCTTTTTCGTAGAGTTCTTTAGAAGACTCTTTTGCGGGCTGAGTGACTAGCAAATATAGATTGTTTTGCTTTAGAGACAAGGTTGCTTTAATGCCATTGCAGTTTTCACAAGGAAGAAAGCCGTAAAAAACACCGTGGAAATCTTTACTTTTTTCTACAGGCTCTAAATGGTTAGCATGGTCATTGTTTTGTTCTAAGCTTTTTACTCGGGCTTTAAGATAGTTTTCTTGTGCAGAAAGGTCGGTTGCTGCCAAGGTAATTTGAGCTGGAATTAGGGCGCTGATAAAAATGAAAGCTAGGCTTTTTTTTAAGTTTCTTTTTAATATTTGCATTTCAATTTCTCTTTTTTATGTTTCAAGCTTACTGAGTAAGCACAGGTACTAAGTTTACTCGGAAAATTTCACTTTTAATACTTCGTGTCGGTTTTAATAGATTGGATCTAAAAATCACACGAAGAGTAACTAAATTATAGTTCAGCTTATGGGCTACAGAGATATTATTGTTATTTGTTTTATAGATGCTTAACTATATTTTTTACTAAAGCTTAGCTAGTAACATAGCTTGAAAAACTAAACTGTCAATATTTTTTGGTTCTATGTTTATTGTAATGGCTAAATCGTCATGCTGAGATGATTAATTGTGAGTTTATTAGATATTGACTGCATTCGGTGCTTACAAAAACAGATAATGAGTAAAAATCGTATTGTCGGTACATTTTACACCGTAGGGGCAGGTCGCGACCTGTCTCTGCTTTACGATCAATATCTACTTATTCACAAGGCCGAAATCAGGCTAGGCTAGCGCAGTGTTTGGTGGCGTTTCTGGCACAGGAGTCATAAGTATCTACACAAATAATTGTTAGTATTCCCTCGCAGAACGATAACATTGTAGTGAAGATCGTAGGGGCGTATTGCATACGCCCTTATAAAATAAGCTCTATAGCATATAGACTTTCAATGTTGGGCGTATGCAATACGCCCCTACGGTGTTTTTTATCGTTTCCACGCCGATAATAAACTTGTGTAGATACCTATGCGCAGGAGCAGTGTTTATGCCGGAAACGCTTTACTTGCTTACGCTCGTAAAGTCTTATTCCGGCCTACAGTTAAGTTATTGTGTAACTTCAATTAGTTAATCGTTTCAGCCGGCTTTTCTTTTGGCGTAAAAGGATCTTCTTCTGAATAGGCTTTGTTAGTGGTTACTGGGCTTATTCCTTGATTATTGCTATCTGGATTGGTTAAAACAGCGTTTGCATTTGGGGAGATGCTTTCTACGGAAGAGGCTCCATCTTTATTACCTGTCGCTACATTTCCTGTTGAAGGCTCAGTTAGAGCGCCTGCGGAATTTAGCGTGTCGGTGTCTTTGGTTTTTAATAACACTTTAACATCTGGGCCTAAGGCAACTGAGAAATCGGTTGAGGCAATCACTTGTTTGGTGAATCTATCAACAGCTCGAAGAGTCACGTAAGTATTTTGCTTTCCTGGTGCGTAGACGCCACCGACTATGATCACTGATTGATATTGTTTTAGACGAGCTTTGTCATTTTCGGATAGTAATAGCTCACCATCGTCTTTCATCATAAAAAGATCGGCAGGTAGGTCCATGCCGATGATTTGGTAGCCAGCATCATGCAGTGACGTGCCTATTTGATTAGAAATAATGCGCCCAAATGCAGACGTTTCTTTTAAATTTTTAACATTAAGCAAGGTACTGACTAAGATTAAAGTGTCTTTAGGTACTTGCCGTGTGAATTTATCCTGAAGTTGGTTTGAGGCTTTATAGCTCGCTTCAACCAGATCAGTGTTTAGATAAGCTTGCGTCTTATAGGAGCGATACGCTGAGCTACAGCCGCTTAGGTTAATAAGGGTAATAAGTAGAATTAGTGGTGTGATTTTATTAAACATGAGCGAGCCCCTCAGATATTAAGTAGAGTAAATAAGTCGTTGTGTTTTAGGTGAGTTACGATTATAGATGGTAATGTATTGGTTTTTTGCAACTTAGATTTAATACTAGCCCATTATTGATGGTGTTGCAAGTCTGATGTATTTTGAGGTCTTGTTTTTGTGCTCTGGTTATTAAAAAATAGATTTATCTTAAATTACTAACTCTATTGTTGTGGTGCTTAGTCCTGGTTTTGATCTTTTTGCGTGGGTTTGCTTTTGATGGGCTTAGCTTAACGAGGCTGTGAAAGTATTCTTTTTATTTCCCCCCTCTTTAGCAAAGAGGGGCTAGGGGAGATTGGGTCTATTAAAATAATAAATAAATATCAGTAACCGATGACACAATAAATCCCCCTCGATCCCCCTTTTACAAAGGGGGAAGCTAAAACCATAATACTTTCACAGTCTCTAACGCTACTGCCCATCTTGTGCTTCTATGCTGCTTATTAAATGTTGGGCTTTATTTAATGACTAAGCAATGCTAAAGTTATAGATTATTAAATTACTGGGTAATTATTGATGATAACCAGTGATTAATAACCTCAACTACTTACATTAGGATACTCTCATGGCTTTTGAACTTCCTGCTTTACCCTATGCAACGAATAGATTAGTTCCTTACATTTCAGAAGAGACTTTAGAGTTTCATCATGGCAAGCATCACCAAACTTATTTGACTAATTTAAATAATTTGGTACCAGGTACTGAGTTTGCTGATCTTTCTTTGGAAGAAATTATTGTTAAATCTTCTGGACCTATCTTCAATAATGCTGCGCAAGTTTGGAATCATACGTTCTATTGGAATAGTTTGAAACCAAATGGCGGTGGTGAGCCAACTGGTGCTTTAGCTGATGCAATCACTGCAACTTTTGGTTCTTTCGCAGCATTTAAAGAAGAGTTTTCTAAATGTGCGATTACAACATTTGGTTCTGGTTGGGCGTGGTTAGTTAAAAATGCTGATGGTAGCTTGGCATTGGTTAGTACTAGCAACGCGGGTTGCCCATTAACTACAGGTCAAACGCCTTTACTGACTTGCGACGTTTGGGAACATGCTTACTATATTGATTACCGTAATGCGCGTCCTGCTTATTTAGAAGCGTTCTGGGCATTGGTTAATTGGGATTTCGCAGCGGCTAATTTCGCTGGCTAATTTAATTCGTTAGTAGTATCTTTAAAAACCTTCTGTATCTTAAGGATATAGAGGGTTTTTTTATGCGCGTAACATAGTAATCCCAAATTTAAACATAAAGGTGGTCATGATGATTAAAAGATTTTTGTTCTTAATATTGCTATTGCCGTTGGTTGCTAATGCGGGCATGGTTATGCCTGAAGTTATTAGGGCGCCTGTTGGACAGGTTGCTAAATTGACTGTGCATGCAATAGGTGATCAGATTTATCAATGTGTTTTAGAAAACAATGTCTATGCATGGCAAAGTCTTGCGCCTGATGCTGCATTATTTGATATGCAGGGGCAGGTTGTTGGTCATCATTATTCAGGTCCAGTATGGGAATACAAGGAGGGCAGTCGTATTGTGGGTCGATTTGTTGGTAAGTATGATGTTGATCCTAGTGCCTCAATTCCATGGTTATTAGTAGAAGTCGTTGCAAATCATGGTGTAGGAGTTTTTTCGGATGTCCAATTTATCAATCGAGTTCATACTCAGGGGGGATTAGCGCCGTCTTCTTCTTGTAATGCTAATCATCTAGGTAGTGAAAAGCGCATGAGTTATACAGCCGATTATATTTTTTATACTGCGCGTTAAGCTAATCTCTTGAGTGGCTTATATTGTTTATCGGGGTTCTTTTTAAAATCTTCTTTATTTTAAGGGGCTATAAGGCCGTCTCCAACAACATTAAAGTTATAAAATACTAATTTTAAAGCTTTAATGTTTTAAAGCTAACCATGAATGTACTGCAATTTTTACGAGATTGCTTTATAATGCCAAAAATACTCTACATCCCCGCGCTGTTCGCGCATCAAATACTCTAATACAGGTAAATACATGTCCAATGATGTTTCAACATTACCCTCTTTCCGTGATTTAGCACTGATTGAACCTTTGCTAAAAGCTCTGGAGGATGTCGGTTATGAAACACCTTCGCCTATTCAGGCACAAGTTATCCCACACATGCTCCAAGGCAAAGATGTTTTGGGTCAAGCACAAACAGGTACCGGAAAAACTGCAGCCTTTGCACTGCCCATATTGTCACGTATAGATTTACGTAAAAAAGATCCACAAGTTTTAGTTTTGGCACCAACAAGAGAGCTTGCTATACAAGTTGCAGAAGCCTTTCAGCGTTATGCAACGCATTTAAAAGGCTTTCATGTACTACCTATTTATGGTGGTCAAGATTATAGTACTCAATTGCGTCAACTTAAGCGTGGTGCTCATGTTGTGGTGGGTACACCTGGGCGTGTTATGGATCACATGCGAAAAGGTACCTTGAATTTGGATGGCTTAAACGTTCTGGTTCTTGATGAAGCTGATGAAATGTTACGCATGGGTTTTATTGATGATGTGGAGTGGGTGCTTGAGCAAACTCCAGATACTATTCAAATAGCCTTGTTCTCAGCGACTATGCCGCCAGTTATTCGTAAAATAGCTCAAGAATATTTAACTGAACCTGAGCAGGTCACCATTAAGGTGACTACTGCTTCGGCTGAAAATATTCGTCAGCGCTTTTGGATGGTTAGTGGTGTACATAAATTAGATGCGCTAACACGTATACTTGAAGTTGAAACCTTTGATGGCATGATTATTTTCGTCAGAACAAAGACCGCAACTATTGAGTTAGCAGAAAAGTTAGAGGCTCGTGGTTATTCTGCTGCGGCAATTAATGGTGATATGTCACAGGCGCTTAGAGAGCGAACTATTGCGCATTTAAAGAATGGTAAGTTGGATATTTTGATTGCAACCGACGTTGCTGCTCGCGGCTTAGATGTTGAGCGCATTACCCATGTTGTTAATTATGATATTCCCTATGATACAGAATCTTATATTCACCGTATTGGAAGAACTGGACGTGCTGGACGAACAGGTGATGCGATTTTGTTTATTGCTCCTAGAGAAAGAAAGTTACTCGGCAATATAGAAAAAGCCACTAAGCAAAAAGTTGAAGAAATGGGTTTGCCTTCAACTGAAGTGATCAATAACAAGCGCATTTCAAAATTTAAGCAGAATATCACTGATACCTTGGCTTCTGAAGAGCTGAGCTTTTTCAGTCAATTATTGGAGCAATATCAGCAAGAGCATAATGTTTCTGCTTTAGAAATTGCTGCGGCTTTGGCTAAGTTGGTTCAAGGAAATACACCTTTATTGATCCAAAATCTACCTAAAAAGACCTTTGAAAGCAGAGAAGATAGGCCTCAACGTGAACGAGGTGATCGTGATTCATTTTCTCAACGAGAAGATAGACCGCAACGCGATCGCAAATCAAAGCCTAAGCGTGTCTTTGGCTCGGGTGGTGTGATTGAAATGGAAACTTTTCGAATCGAAGTTGGCCATAATCATGGTGTTAAACCGGGTAATATTGTTGGAGCCATTGCAAACGAAACGGGCATAGACGGTGATCATATCGCAAGAATTAGAATCGAAGATCAATACAGTACTGTTGAGTTACCCGCAGGCATGCCTAAGGAATTGATTGAAGAGCTAAAGAAAATAAGGGTTGCGGGGCAGCAGCTTAATATCTCAAAGCTGGATGATAATGTTAAAAGAGCAAGGTCTGAAGATATCGTTCGTAGAGCTAAGCCAGATGATGACGCTAAAAAAGTTGATAAGAGCAAAAAAAGAATGGGCTCAACATCAAGAAGAGCAAAACCTAAGGCTGAATAAAAAAATAGCTGATTGATGTTTGATATAGAGGGTATCGTTTTATAGCGATACCCTCTTTTTGTTTCTGGGCTATCAGCTTCGTTTTCTAAAAATCACTTAAGAATAAATCCACTGTATAGCTGTAGTTCGGGTTAGCGATAGCGTAACCCGATATTTTGTCGTCGCTTGTCGGGTTGTGACTATCGCCTAACCAGGCTGAATTGGTATTATTGATTGTATGGAGTCTCTTGCAAAATGACAGTAATCTATTGCAGTGCAATGCATTCGTCGCTTTTTGATCGACAAATAATCAAACAAGATTCGGTTTAGAGGGGGGGCTTGCATGAGCAGTGCTTACAGGTCGCAAGTTGCTTAACTTGAAGCCCGCACATTGATTTCGTTTGTTAACGATAGTATGCGGGCTGCAGAGGGTATTCTGAGTTTTTGGAGCTAGTCATTATGTTAGGAGCTAACATAATGGTTTTAAGCTTATTTTCCGTATTTTTTACGGAATTTGTCAACGCGGCCTGCTGTATCAACAACGCGTTGTTTGCCAGTATAAAAAGGATGGCAAGAGGAGCAAACCTCAATTTGTAAATCCTTAGTTAATACCGAGCCGGTCAAAAAAGTATTGCCGCAACCACAGGTTACGGTAATTTGTTTATATTCTGGATGAATTTCTGGTTTCATATTACTTTCACATTACCCGTAAAGAGGTTACATACTTATTAAATAACTCGCTATAATACTTGCTTCATTGGCTATTGGCAAGATTTGTTAAATTTATGCGTATTATTACTTTAAATGCCAACGGTATTCGGTCGGCAGAACGCAAGGGTTTCTTTGTATGGATGCAGCAACAAGATGCTGACATCATTTGCATACAAGAAACAAAAGCACAAATACATCAACTTGAAAGTGATCTTTTTTGCCCAGCGGGTTACCACTGTTTTTATCATGATGCCGAGAAAAAAGGTTACAGTGGTGTTGCGCTTTATTGTAGAAATAAACCAGACAATGTCGTTAATGGTTTAGGTTGGCCTGATGCTGATGCAGAGGGGCGTTTTATTGAGGCGCAATTTGGTAATTTAAGCGTTATCTCATTGTATTTACCCTCTGGTTCTTCAGGAGAAGAGCGACAAGCGTTCAAATTTAGTTTTATGGAGCGTTTTATGCCTTATCTAAAAGCCTGCATAGAAAGTGGCCGTGATTATGTTATTTGCGGAGACTGGAATATCGCCCATAAGGAAATAGACTTAAAGAATTGGCGAGGTAATAAAAAGAACTCAGGTTTTTTGCCCGAAGAACGTGCTTGGCTAGATGATTTATTTGCTGATGATCAATGGTTGGATGCATTTCGATTGGTTAATCAGGAGGCTGATCAATACACTTGGTGGTCAAATCGAGGTCAAGCTTGGGCAAACAATGTGGGTTGGCGCATCGATTATCAAATTATTAGTGCAGGTTTAAAAGATAAAATCATGTCTACTTCAATTTATAAAGACGAGCGTTTTTCTGATCATGCGCCCTTAATTATGGATTACGATATATAAGCAAGAACTTAATCCATAGGCTCTTGCACGCTATTCCAAGGCGCTACCTTAAATAAAAGTAACATGCCTGGAATTGCAATAATAAAGCAAAGTAAAAAAAAAGCTTCCCAGCCTAGCCATTCGACTAAATAGCCAGTTGCTGCATTGGCAAAGGTGCGAGGGACAGCGGCTAAGCTGGTGAATAAGGCAAATTGGGTCGCGGTATAAAGTGGGTGAGTTGTCTGGGCAATAAAAGCAACAAAAGCCGCTGTACCTAGACCTACGCCCAGTGCTTCAATGCCAATAACTAAAGCTAATATAGGTAAGTTATGGCCTAGTGTTGCTAACCAAGCAAAGCCTAAAATAGCTAACATTTGTACGCTACCAAATAGCCACAAAGCGCGGTTAATACCGAGCTTAATCATCCAAATACCACCCAGTAAGCCTCCAAATACACTCGGCCATAAGCCTGCATTCTTTGCGACTAGGCCAATTTCGGTTTTACTAAAGCCTATATCTAAATAGAACGGTGTCGCCAAAGCGGTCGCCATACTATCACCCAATTTATAGAAGAAAATAAAAGCCAATATTAGTAAAGCTGATTTAATGCCATTGCGAGATAAAAACTCCTGAAAGGGCTCATAAATAGCGGCCTTTAAGGTTTTAGGTGTGCCATTCTTAAGTAATGGTTCACTAATGCATAGTGTCATGATCAATCCAGGCAGCATAAACAAAGCAGTCATCAAAAATACACTGCTCCAAGGTAAATGGTCTGCCAAAATCAGCGATAAAGACCCGGGTATTAAACTAGCAATTTTATAGGCGTTTACATGTATAGCGCTTCCTAAGCCTAATTCAACATCGAGTAATAATTCGCGTCGATAGGCATCTAAAACTATGTCTTGAGAAGCACTAAAAAAAGCAATTAGACCTGCTAGATAAGCGATGGTCCACAAATCTAGCTTTGGATGCCACAAACCAAAGCACGGGATAGAGATGAGTAATGCGGCTTGTGAGATGAATAACCAGCCCCGTCGCCTGCCAAGAGGAGGAATATAGCGGTCAAAAAAGGGTGCCCATACAAACTTCCAAGTAAAGGGGAGTTGAATTAAGGCAAATAAACCGATGGCTTTTAAATCAACACCCTCAGAGCGCAGCCAAGCGGGTAGTAATGAAATTAAAATATAAAGCGGTAACCCAGAGCTAAAGCCTGTGAAGATACAAATGCACATGTGTTTATTAAGCAATACTTGCTTAATGGTTGAGTTATTTTTCACTGAGCCTCTGAAAAAAATTAAATGATATTAACTTACGTTATACGGCGGCGGCAATTTAATCTCGTTTGTCGCGCCGAAGCACCGCAGGTTTTGTTGGATTGGCCACAACAGGGGCGCAGCATTGATGCTGCGCGTCGTTAGGAGGGCAGAACGCCCTCTCTACCGACCCGAGGCAAAACCGAGGAACACAGGAAGAAGCGGCAATCAAGCTGCCTTTTCTTTGGATACTTTCTTTTGGCTGAGCAAAAGAAAGTATCTCTCTCGGGTGCGATTACCCAATTAACACATCATCGCGATAGCGACTCATTATTTGTTTTTTAAAATCACTATACGGCTACGTAACATCTCATGTCCATATCTATAACTGCACTTTAATAATAGCATTGCTTTTTGAAATCGAAAAAAAAGGCGGAATGGGATAAACCATTCCGCCTTTTTAATAAAGCTTATCGCATAAGTTGTGCGATATTTAAACGCTATTAACTATTGATCAAATAATGAACAAATATACTAGCGGCATAGCCGCCAGCAATAGCAGGCGTCCATTTTAGATGACTAAAGAAAGTGTATTTATGGTTTGATTGACCCATTAAAGCAACACCTGCGGCAGAACCAACTGATAATAATGATCCACCGACACCCGCAGTCAAGGTAACTAATAACCACTGATATAAATCCATATCGACATTCATGTTCAATACAGCAAACATAACTGGAATATTATCAACAATTGCCGAGATTATACCGACTAAAATGTTGGCAGTAGTTGCACCTAGGCCATCATACATAGCGCCAGATAACAACTCAAGATAACCAATATAACCTAAACCACCGACGGCAAATACTACGCCGAAGAAAAATAATAGGGTATCCCATTCTGCATCACGTACTTTATTGAAAACATCAAAACCTTTTTCGCCTTCAGCTCTGTGATTCTTTTTTAAGTAAAAGCCATAAAGCATTAATACAGAAAGACCGACCATCATACCCATAAAAGGAGGTAAGTGTAGGCCTTGCTTAAAGCTAACAGCTGTAACAATTGTTAATAAAAATAAACCGCAAATTTGCAATGCGCCTGGTTTTAAAACAACAGCTGCTTCATCAGTTTCTAGGGGTTGTTCGTCGGGTACTGCAAAATACATGACCGCCGCAGGAACAGCATAATTAACTAATGAAGGTATGAATAATTTAAAGAAGTCGAAAAATTCAGCATAACCAGCTTGCCATACCATTAAAGTGGTAATGTCACCAAACGGACAGAATGCACCACCCGCATTAGCGGCAACGACTAGATTAACAAAACCTATGCTGACAAACTTCTCGTTGTCTGCACCAACCGCCATTACCACCGCACCAACTAATAAGGCGGCTGTTAAGTTGTCGGCTACAGATGATAAAAAGAAAGTGATAACGCCAGTAATTAAAAACAATTTACGGTAGCCAAATTGTTTTCTAACTAGCCAGGAGCGTAACGCTTCAAAAACATTACGTTCGGCCATTGAGTTGATATAAGTCATGGCGACTAATAAAAATAGCATTAACTCTGCATATTCTTTCAAGTTGTATTCGAATGCTTCATGCATTGCTTCAACTGAAATGCCTTTTTGAGAGGCTAAAATAGCTGCATGCGCCCAAATAATACCTGCTGCCAAAATAACCGGTTTAGATTTACGCATATGCGTAAACTCTTCAGTCATTACGAAACCATAGGCTATAACAAAGATTAGAACGCAATAAATGCCACGTTCTGTGCCCGTCAAGCCTAAGCTTTCAAAACCACTTGCCATTGCCAATTGCGGCATTAACAAGATTGATAAAAAAATTAATAAAAAACGCACGAGAATATCCCCTTCCGACTTTAATAGTTATAGATACAAAAAATTCAGCGCTTAATGGTATCACCAACTAATAATATTGTCATTTTATGGCTCTCAGTATATGATTGCAGATTAAATTTTTAGCTAGAATAGTCTTATAAACGCTTATCCATGTATCAATATACCAATACCGATCAAACCCTTGTAGATGAGCGAGTTGCTCAATTTAGGCGACAAACCGAACAGTATCTAAAAGGCGAGCTTTCTGAAGATCATTACAGAGCTTTGCGTTTAAGAAATGGGGTTTATATTCAAACACACGCACCTTTATTAAGAATTGCAGGACCTT
>Ga0364860_10512_pt1 | contig 22972 bp, 28 predicted proteins | sample ExccelAu500001D4_FD_206916 | JGI IMG/M metagenome (GOLD analysis project Ga0364860, IMG submission 206916) | Enriched cells from Trout Bog Lake Hypolimnion, Wisconsin, USA - BchlTB.Aug20.5000.01 .D4 | ecosystem: Environmental > Aquatic > Freshwater > Lake > Hypolimnion/Profundal zone | place: USA... | reverse complement strand
AAATAAAAAGAATAGATCCTCATTTTGGAATGAGGAAGGTTCATCATTTTGGAACAGATAAAAAAATATTATGAATAAATCAATGCCGGTTTCTGAAAATAAAGATTTCATCATGCCCCATGATCTGGAGATAATTGAAAAAGTTATAGAGGCAGCTTGCATTCAATATGATATTTCCAGAAAAATTCTTATGGATGGCACTTCAAAGGAAATAGTTAATATCCGTTATCAATGCATGTATTTAATCAGTCAAAATACTGGATTGTATGAAAAACAAATAGCGGAAGCTTTTGGCAAAAGCAGAACTACCGCTCAGTATGGTATTGGTTTAATAGAAATTCATAAAAAAATCTATCGGCAAACCTTAGGCAGTATGGAAAGCATTATAAACATTACAAATAGTTTTACAAAAAAATACCAATGGCATTTACAACAGATCAATATAACGCATTAACTGAAGCCATTGCCCAGGGTGCTTTAATGGTTAAGTATGCGGATAAAGAGGTTACTTATAGAAGCATGGATGATATGATTAGGATAAAGACCCTTATGGAAAAAGACCTGGGATTAATTAAAACTGCAGGACCTGTTAGCAAAGTTGCTTCCTTTACAAAAGGCATTAATGGCACATATATTAACCGACCTGAAGAAGGTTATTTAATCTAAAGCATGAAAAGAAATTTTTTTGATAGAACAATTGAAGCTATTGCTCCTGGTTATGCCTTAAAGCGTTATGCTTCTCAGGTAAGACTTAATGTTGCCATTAAGAATATTGATAAAATAGAAAATTCTCAGCAGAGAAAATATGATGGTGCTGCAAGAAAAGGTTACCGTGATTGGTACTCTCCCAACCTTTCTGTAAATCAAGAGGTTCAAACCTCATTGGCCATTCTCCGTGATCGCAGCCGTGATCTTGCCAGGAATAATCCATATGCTATAAATGCAGTTAGATCAATAACTAATAATGTAATTGGTACCGGCATCATACCTACACCTAAAGGGATAAGGCCAAATCAAGTAAAATTAATTAAGAACCTATGGGATAAATGGGGTGTTGATAGTACTGATGCAGATTTTGAAGGGAATAATACAATATACGGCCTACAAAGGCTGGTTTTAAAAACAGTGGCAGAAAGTGGGGAATGTTTAATAAGAAAAGTAAGAGGTAGCAGCACTGATATTGTTCCACTCCGACTTCAGCTATTGGAAGGCGATTTTATTAATACAGGAATTCATACTGGCATTTACCAGTCTGATGGAACAATTACTTATTATGGTATTAAATTCGGAAAAGATGGAAAGAGGCTTGGTTACTGGCTATATAAACACCATCCAAATGAGTTCGGGGCAGATACCGAATTTGTACCCGCAGAAGATATCATCCATATATATGATGTAGAAAGGGCCGGTCAGATTAGAGGAGTGCCATTCAGTTGTGGGGTGATGCTTCGTTTAAGGGATTTAGATGATTATGAATTTACAGAACGTACCAGAGCGAAAATAGCTGCATCATTTGCGGTTTTCATTAAAGAAGATCAACCACAGGAAGAAAATACAACTAATGAAAATCATTTAAAAGTTATTGAACCTGGTACAATAAATTATCTGACCCCTGGGCAAGAAATACAGGTTGCTAACCCTCCAACCTCACAAGGATTCGGAGATTTTTCAAAGGCCAACCTTAGGGGAATAGCTGCAGGATTTGGAACCACTTATGAATCACTTTCCGGTGATTATAGTATGGTGAATTTTAGTTCTGGACGTATGGGTTGGCTTGAATCCAGTCGATATTTTGAACACCTGCAATGGAATTTAATGGTACCCAGATTCTGTAATAAGGTATTCAAATGGTTCATAGAATCTGTTCAACTGATGGGTGCATTACCAGCAAACGTAAACCCTTCAGTAACCTGGACACCTCCAAGACGTGAAATGATTGACCCAATGAAAGAAATTCAGGCAATCAAAGCTCAGTTAAGATTAGGAATAATCTCCTGGCAGGAAGTGGTTAGACAATTCGGCCAGATACCTGAAGAATTGATGGAAGAATTAAAAGCAGATAAAGAAATGTTTGAGAAACTTGGAATAATGACGGATGGCGATCCTCGTTTTGATTCTAACCGGCCACCGGATGAGGTAGAGGAATCAGATCCTAGTATAAAAAAAGATGAATAATCATATTAAATAAAGCTTCTCAAAAAGGGAAGCTTTTTATTTATGCCGAAAACCTGCCTAAGCGATGCCGAAAGTGCCAAGGTATTACATGCCATTTTTGTTACATCGTAATTATTATTATCATGAAAGCCATTTTTTAAATGCCTACAGAATTAAGAAAGATACTTGGCAAGCAATACTTTAGAGCAACTTTTGATAAAACTACTATCAATAAAGATGCTCGAACTATTGATGTTGTATTTGCTACTGAAAGGCAGGTGCTTATGTCTAATTGGGATATGGGCCTTTTTTATGAAGTATTACCTTGTAATACTACAAATGGAAATTTAGACCGGCTTAATAATGGTGCTCCTCTTTGTGATACACATGACACCAGTAGTGTTCGTAATGGGCTTGGAGTTGTGGTAAGAGCCTGGTTTGATGGTGATAAAGCCCGTGCCACTGTTCGTTTTTCCAAAAGAGAAGATGTTGAATCAGTTTGGCAGGATGTACAGGATGGATGTATTACCGGTGTTTCAGTAGGTTATATAGTTTCTGAATATGAACAAATCGGCGAAAAGGATAATATCCCTTTAGTGAGATGTAACCAATGGGAAGCTACTGAAATCTCCCTGGCATTGGTGCAAGCCGATATAGATTCCGGTGTAGGAAGATCCCAAGAAAGTAAAATAGAATCTGAAGTAAGATTCATTTCCAATAATTCAAATTCAAATAACAATACAATGACCGAAGCAGAAAAAAAAGCTGCACTTGCTGCAGAACGTAAACGCATATCCGAAATTAATTCGGCTGTCCGGGCTGCAAAATTAACAGAAGAATTTGCGCAGGAATTAATTGACAGTGAAAAGCCAATTGAAGAATGCCGCACACTCATTTCTGCTAAACAGCAAGCAATCCCCTCTTCTTCTCCTGTAAATGAAGAAGAAATAAGAACTAACGCTACACGTGCAGAACGTGAACGTATCAGTGGCATTGAAACAGCCTGCCGCATTGCAAATGTTCCAACAGAATTTGGAAGAAAATTAATTGAGGATGGGGTTAACTTATCCGAAGCCAGAGCAAAAATCATTGATGAGGCTGCAGCAAAGCAACCAAATATCAGTGGTGCTCAATCCGGCATTAAAGTAGGTGTAGACGAAAAAGAAAAGAAAAGCCGGGCAATGGAAAATTCCATTCTTGAAAGGGCCAATACCATCAAATTGGAAGCAACGGATAATCCAGGTGAATATCGTGGAATGACATTGATGGACCTGGCAAAAGAATGTTTGACAAATGCCGGAATTAATTACCGTGGATTAAATCAAACTCAGATTGCAAGCAGAGCATTGCAGATGATGACCCGTGACGGTGGTGCTGGTTTGGGTATTGGTGATTTCGGATACATCTTACAGAATGTGTTAAATAAAACACTCCGTCAAATGTATGACTTGCAGTCACGAACATTTAGTGGATGGATGCGTAAAAGCACTGCTACCGATTTCAAAAATATGCTCCGCACTCAGTTGAATGATGTGAAACTGGATTCAGTTTTAGTTGGTGGAGAATACAAATTTGCAAATCCGGGTGATTCTGGTGAAACTTACAAGGTTGCCAAATACGGTAAGATTGTAAATATTGATTGGGAAGCAATCATCAATGATGATATGAATGCCTTCAGCCGTGTACCAACTTTATTATCTGGGGCAGTTGCCCAGATGCAGGGAGATCTTGCTTATAATATCCTGACTGCAGCACAATTGATGTTTGACGGAAACCAATTATTTGATGCTACCAATCACGCAAATTATACTGCCACCGGCACAGCTATTTCAATTGCCAGTTTAAGTGTGGGTCGCCAGCAAATGAGACAGCAAAAATCACCTGGTGGAAACTTCCTGAATATCTATCCAAAATATTTAGTGGTTGGGCCACAGCAGGAAGCAGCCGCTTTACAGTTCACATCTGTTAATTATGTTGCAACACAAGGTTCAAATATCAATATCTGGGCTGGTAAGTTAGAAGTAATTGTGGATGCACGTATTACAGATAAAAGCTGGTTCCTGATTGCTGATCCAATGTTGATTGATACTTCTGAATATGCTACCCTGGACGGTCAGGAAATATTCTCTGAAACCCGTTATGGTTTTGAAGTGGATGCACTGCAGTATAAAGTAAGAAGTGTATTTGGTGCAAAAGCCATCGAATGGAGAAGCCATTACAAAAATGCAGGTGCATAATTTACCAGAAAAATAATTAAATAAAACTTAAGGGTTGGTTTGATAATGCTAACCAACCCTTATTAAAAATAAAGTTCATGAACACACTTTTAAATAAAGGTCGGAGTATTGAAGTTGTAGCACCAACAGGGGGCTATACAAGTGGTCAACCTGTTTTGGTTGGTTCCTTAGTAGGAATTTCAGCAGATACTTATGCTGCTGGCCAAACAGCTGTTATATGGTTAACAGGTACACACCTGATGGCAAAAGCAGTAGGGGCAATTACTCAGGGAACTAAATTATATTGGGATGCAACAAACAATGTTGTTACCACTACAGCAACCAATAACACAATGGTTGGTTATGCTTGGAGTGCCCAGGCTTCCGGTGATGCCTCTGTTTATGTATTACTTCGCCAGTAATGAGTAATCTTTTTGATACACTCCAAAATACAGCATTGAACATTGTAAATAATACAATGGGCTATGATGCGAGTTGGATACCATTGGCAGGTGGAGGCCCTTATACTGCCAGAGTTCTTTTAAATAGGCCGACAAAAAAAGATACCATCAATCAGGATGATTATGATGCAATATCAATTTATATAGAATGCAAGGAATGTGATTTACCTGGTCTTTTTGAAAGTGTGAGAGCGAATAATACAGAACAAATTACAGTAAATGGCATTTTGTATAATTGTTTTAGGGCAGAAAAAAAATATGATGGTGTTACAGTAGTTATTGATATAGAACCAATAGAATGAACATTTACGCAATACAAGACAGCATAGTTAGTCTGGTTCAAAGTGCATTCGAAGCACTTGGCTTACCCTTTACATGTAAGCATATGCCTGATAATCCGGATGGTTTTAATCGTGCTGTTATTAATCCTATTGTATATGTCATTAATGTAACAAACCTTTCAGATCCTCCTAAAGATACACGTGTCGTATCTCAAAACAGAAAGCTTCAATTCAATTTTGAAATTCAGGGAAGAAATCTTTATGGTGCAAATGGATTGTATGCGGTAAGGGATCTGATTGAACAAATTGTTACAGGGTTTCAACCATTAAATAGTGGAAGGCTTTATTTGTTAAGGGATGATATTTCTCAAACTACTGATAATATATGGGTGCATGTTTATCAATTCCAGTGTACCACCTTCCTGGTTCAGAAAGATGATTCTGATCCAATTGTGGTTCCTTCTTTTGTTGGTGTAGAATTTTCAAATGAATAAATAAATTATATGGCTATCGTAAAATATAAATACACCGGTTCTCAGCCTCATAATTCTTCAATAAGAGTTAAAGGAGATGATGGTAAAAGTTCTGTTATTGATTTAAGGTTATCACCTGGTGAGGAAATTGATCTTCCTTCAGATCATACGGTTGTAAGCGATCTGATCGCTCAGAACCTTCTGGTTCCGGTTAATAACACAACCTCAGCAAACAATTCTCCAAAAAAATAAATTTAGCATAATGTCAGTATCATATTTACATGGAGTTGAAAGCGTTGAAAGTGAAGTTGGTGGGCAAACAATTAATGTAGTAAAGTCTGCAGTACTGGCTTTAATTGGAATTGCTCCAATTGGCCCTGTAAATGCTTTAACACTTTGCAATAATCCTGCTGATGATGCTCAGTTTGGAGTTTCAGTTCCGGGTTTTAATATTCCAAAATCTTTAGAAATTATACGTGCCATTGCCGGGAATTCTCCGATATTGGTTGTAAATGTTTTCGACAATGTGGCAAATGTCTCCCCTGTTACAAATGAATCTCAAACCGTAACAGGTGGTAAACTGAAATTAGCATTTTCGCCTTTAGGTGCGGTCACTGTAAAAAATGCTGATGGGACCACTCCTGCACCAATTGTTTTAAATACGGATTATACAATTGATGCCTTTGGAAATTTCCAGGTGATCAGTGCAAACATTGCCGATGGCACTACTTATAAATTCAGTTATTCAAAATTGAATGCAAGTGCTGTTACTACATCTCAGATAATTGGTGGAATTGATAACACTACAAGTGCAAGGACTGGTATTTCATTATTTGATTTGGCTTTCAATACTTACGGTTTCAATCCAAAAGTGTTTTTGACTCCAAATTATAGCAGCCTTTCATCAATTGCAAGCGCACTGGCCACTGCTTCAGCTAAATTCAGAGCCATCTATCTTTTGGATGCACCAGCTGGCACCACCATTAATGGTGCAATTGCAGGACGTGGAATTTCTGGAAGCCTGGTGTTTAATACCAGTGATGAAAGAGCATATTTACTTTTCCCTTATTTGAAAACATTTGATGACTATAGTCAGGCTGATGCAATTTTTCCATATTCTGCATTTATGGCCGGTGTAATAGTTAAGAGTGATTTGAATAATGGATATTGGTTCTCTCCTTCCAACCAGGTCATTAGCAATGCCACAGGAATTGAAACTCCAATACAATGGCAAATAAATGATCCAAACAGTGAAGCTAATTTGCTGAACGGGGCTGGTATTACAACAGTGGCAACCGGATTTGGTACAGGAATATTAGCATGGGGGAACAGAAATGCAAGTTTTCCAACATCTACCAGCGAAAAGAATTTCGTGGCAGTTCGTAGGGTTACGGATATGGTTATTGAAAGTATTGAACTGGCTTCTTTGCCATATATGGATAAACCACTTGCACAGGCCCAAGTTGATACAATCAGGGAAGCAGGTAATACTTTCATCCGTACTTTAATTCAAAGAGGAGCAGTTTTACCAGGTAGCAAGGTTGTATATAATAAATCAGATAATTCATCTTCTGAATTGGCAAACGGACATGTAACATTTCAAATTGTTTACAATGCTCCTACTCCAACAGAAAGGATTACATATGATTTTGTATTAGACACAAGTTTACTTAATCAATTCAATTAAAAGCAATGGGCGTAAATGTAAACAGGCTTACAAATGCCAATGTATATAATTCCGGAAATAGTTTATTAGGTAAGGTGGAAGAAATTACCCTTCCTACTATCAAAGGGTCTTTTGTTGATTTTAAAGTTTTGGGGTTACAGATGGCTTTGGAATTGCCAAGTGGATTTGAAAAGATGGGTGGTTCTGTAAAATGGAATGCCGTTTATCCTGATCTTATCGCACAATTCGGTAGCCCATTCAATACCAGCCAGATTCAAGTAAGAGGAAGCCTTGAAACATGGGATTCCAGTGGTAAAATTGCTGAAGTAGCTGCTGTAGCTTTTTTAACAGTTCGCTTTAAAGATGTTTTACCGGGAATCACATTGAAGCAAAACGATAATCCGGATCAGTCTTCAGAATATAGCTGTACATATTACCGGTTAGAAGTTGATGGTAATCCTTTGATTGAAATTGATGGCTTTGCAAATCAATTCTTAGTGAATGGTGTTGATCAGTTGGCTTTATACAGAGCAAATATCGGACAATAAAATAATTAATTAAACCTAAAAAGGCTGACCGTACAAACATCGGCCAGCCTTTTTTATTAAAAACAACAATTCAGAATGAAAAATGAAATCAAAGAAGTTAAAAAAGTTGAAACGGAAGTATCATCTGAAAAAGCTTATCCATCTGCTCCGGACGAAAATGGATATTATTTCTCTTCGGAAGAAGATGAAGCTTTAAAGATTACAACGAAGGATTATCCCAACGGAGGTAAAACGAAAACTGTAATGCTTCCGGTTTGTAAAAAATTGGCTGTTGTAAGAAGTATCAAAGCAAAAGAAGCAAAGGATATTACCAGGATAATGGGGAAAGACCCTGAATTATACCAGATGTCAGTAATTACAGTTTCAACTACCCTGGACGGTAAGAAAACAATTATTGAAGAGGTGCAGGATCTGATGTTTAAGGATTATCAGTTATTAGTGGCAATGAATAGTGATTTAAATTTTTAGGGTGCAGCAGTATGGTTATTGCCTTTACTGCTGCTTATTATAGCCAAAACCCTCTGGTTCTTTTGGATTGGCATACTAAGGAGGTTGAAGAATGGTATAATGCGGCTTTAAAACTTGAAAAAGAGAAAGCAGACGCTTTTAAAGAAGGAATGAAAAATAATGGACAAGAATCTTAAAATAGCACTCCTACTTACTGCAAATGACAAGGCTTCTTCTGTCATGGGTAGAGCTTTTACCAGTATGGAGCACCATGCAAAAAGATTAAGCCGGACCGGAAAGGAATTTGGTGAAGTGGGAGAAAAAGCAATGCTGGCGGGTGCTATTATTACCGGGGCTCTGGGTGAAACTGTTCTTGCTGCTGATGAAGCTGCAAAGGCACAGAGGAAATTACAAGCAGCATTTGCAAATGTTGGGAAACAGGGAAAGGAACTTGCAGCCAGTGCAAAGGAATTTGCTGAAGGTTATCAGCTTAAGATTGGTGTAAAGGATGATGAAATTGAAGCGGTACAGGCAAAGTTTGCTGTTTTCCATAAAATGTTTAGTGAAAGCTCCCAGCAGGCCCACATTTTTGAAAGGGCAACCCGGGCGGCTTATGATATGCAGGCTTTAGGCTTTGGTGATGCTGCTCAAAATGCCGTTAAATTAGGTCGTTTATTGAATGATCCTATTAATAATGCCAATGCATTGGGAAAGGTATTAGGCAAGCTAAATGCCAAGGATAAAGAACGTGTGGCATCATTAATAGCCCAGAACAAAGGAGCCGAAGCCCAAAACTATTTACTTACTCTGGTTGAAAGGAAATTTAAGAATGCAGGGGAAACCATTGCCTCTCCTTTAGATAAAGCAAAGGTTGGTATTCATGCGGTTTCTGTTTCCATAGGTGAGGCATTATTGCCGGCTGTAAACAGGATGCTCACTAAGTTTTCTGCCTACCTTCCTAAGGCTATTGCTTTTGCACATGCACATAGTGGTATGATAAAAACTATAGCAAAACTTGGGATAGGTCTTTTAGCTTTTGGGGCCACTTTTAAAGTAATTGGCAGCTTTATGGGTGCAATAAGCACAGCCATAAAAGTTACTACCATGTTAGGGAAGGCTATTGAGATTGTTGGATTTACTGTAAGTGTTGTGGGTAAATTATTAATGGCTAATCCAATAATCCTGATTATTACTGCAATAGCAGCTGCAGCTTTTCTAATTTACAAATACTGGACACCGATTACAAATTTCTTCAGTGATTTATGGGATAGTGTTTCATCTGTTTTTGCAAATACCTGGGATTGGATAAAAACAATGTTCCTGAATTATACTCCGGAAGGAATTATTATTTCACATTGGAAACCCATTACACAATGGTTTGCCAATCTCTGGCAGGGTGTTAAGAATGTATTTAACTATTCATGGCAAGGGATAAAAAAACTCTTTTTCAATTTCACTCCTTTAGGGATTCTACTTTCTCATTGGAAGCCAATTACAGGATGGTTTTCCCATTTATGGGATAATGTAAAAAACGTGTTTTCAGATGCCTGGAAATGGATTGTCAGCCTGGGCACTAAATTTTATGATGCTGGTAAAAATATTGTTTCATCTGTTTGGAGGGGAATGAAGGAAATGGCAATGAAGCCGGTGGAGTTGATGGCAGGTATTACCAAAAAAATAAGGGATTATCTCCCATTCTCGCCAGCTAAAGCCGGGGCCTTACGTGATATCCACCGGGTAAGGATCGTGGAAACTATAGCCAAAGGAATCAAAGCTGGGCCTTTAGTCAATGCCATGCAGAATGCAACGGGTAGGCTTTATAATTCAATGAATCAAACCGTACCTGCATATGCTTCAGGATCATCCACCTCTAATCAAATTCACTTTTCACCAACAATCAACTTATCTGGTGGTGCAACCCAAAGAGACGGTGAAATGATATCCAGTAAACTAAAGGCTGAATTTGAAAGAATGATGAGGGATTATCAGCAACGTAATGACAGAAAAAGTTTTAATTAAATTAAATGGCTTACGCACAATTAGGAAATACAATTTTTGACGGTACACAAAGTTTTGTATCCTTTTCCAGTGATGAGGAAGCTGTTATTGTAGAGCATGCTCTTATTAACAGGAAACCGAGATTACAAGGAACGGCACCTGGCCTTATCACATTGAATATTACCCTTTTCCTACACCAGCAATTTTGTAAGGTTGAAAATGAAGTTACCAATTTAAGAAACTATAAAGATTCATTCACTATACTCCCTCTTTTATGGGGCAATGGTAAGCTGGAAGGAAGTTTTGTAATTGCTCAAATGGGTGTTAATTATCCAATCATGGACAGTTTTGGTAATAAAGTTGCAGCAAATGTATCATTGGTTCTAAAGGAAAGCGTAATTGATAATGTAATTGATCAACAGCAACAACAGGCACAGAAAAGCGCAATTGCTGTAGGAACTAAGCAACCGGCCACTAAAAGCGTAAGGGTTAATCCGGTGGCATGTAATAAATTGGTTGCTGGTTTAATGAGTGAAATCTATAGTAATGCAGCCGTTGTGGACAGTTATAGTACCATGGCTTATTTCAATACCAGCAGTGCCCCAAAGGTTAAGGCATCATGCAATGTAATTATCACTGATGCAAATAAAATTTTAACCGGTACAAATACAAACGGGAGTTGTTTATATGCAAATACGAATATTCAAAATGCTGCTAAAACTGTTATCTCAAATGCAAATACTGTTTTGGCGGATGTTTCTGTAAGTCCTATTGGAACTTCATTACCTCCGGATAACCTATCCTTGCAATCGTCCATTACTGCTTTGCAAAGTGCTTGTTCACCAATTATTAATTCATCAATTCCAAGATAATGGCAGCAACTACAACCGAATACGTGACATTGCCCGGTGATAGATGGGACCTTATAGCCTGGAAAGCATATGGAAGCATTGGAGACATAATAATGCCAGATGGGACCACTCAAAACGCCATAGGTGTTTTGATAAGAGCCAATCCGGATATCATTGTAAGTGATGTTTTAACAGAAGGGCAATTATTGCAGATTCCAATTATCCCTTCGTCAAATGTCCAAACAGCTGCATCATTATTACCACCCTGGAAACAATGATAGATGAATGCGATAAAAGAACAATGTCTTTAAAAGAGGCACAAAACGCTTTGAATTATATTAAAAAAAACAGGGGTAAAAAGTCGTTTAAAAAAAGGAATGAATGCCGGTATTATTATTGTAAACAGTGCCATGGATGGCATTTAACAAGCAATCATAAAAAATGAACTTACCTACAGCAAATTTTTCTTTATTATACAATGGAAAAGATATCACTGCAGATATTTCCAACCAGGTTATCAGTGTGGAATATTCTGATAAATTAACTGGCCAAAGTGATGAACTTGAAATTAAACTGGAAGATACTGATGGAAGGTGGCAAAATGGATGGTACCCGGAAAAAGGGGCAACTCTGCAGATGTTTATCAGGCAAGGATCACAGCAGTTAAATTGTGGAACATTTGAAATTGATGAACCAGAGATTTCAATAAGTACCGGTGGTGATATCTTCAGTATTAAAGGGCTTGGAGCCGGATTTAAACAACCTATGAGAACTAAAAACAGTTATGCGCATGAAGATAAAAGCCTTTCCGATATAGCGAAAACAGTTGCAGCAAATTTAGGATTAACATTATTGGGCACTCCTCCGGAAATTACTATTCACCGTTTAAACCAATATAGGGAAACCAATCTGGCTTTTTTAAATAGAATCGGAGAAGAATATGGTTGTATTTTTTCCGTGAGAGGAACAAACCTTGTTTTTGTGTATTACCAGGACATTGAAACAAAAGCAGCTTCTTTAACATTGGTAAAAAATCAAATTATTTCAGCAACAATAAAAGATGCCACTCACAAAACATTCAAAAATTGTAGAGTAAGGCACCATGATCCAAAAACAAACTCATTGGTTTCTTATGATGTAGATGAAGAAGAAAGTGATGATGATGAAGAAACCGGTAGTGATGATGCATTGGAATTACATGCTCGTGTAGAAAACAAACAGCAGGCCGGGCAAAAAGCTAAATATGCTCTTTTCAAAAATAATACCCAGGGTGTTGGAGGTGATTTTACAACAGTTGGGAATATTTTATTGGTAAGCGGTAACAATGTCACGCTTTCCGGAATAGGAAATTTTTCCGGCACATTTCATATTCTGGAAGCTAAACACACTTTATCCCGTGGAGGTGCTTATACAACCTCCTGTAACATCAAAAGAATTACTAAATGAATCATTGTAACTGGAAATATGGTATTGTTTCAGATAATACCCGGATTGGTTATGCCAAAGTATATTTTGAGGAAGATGATATAGTTTCAGATTGGTGGCCCATCATGAATAGATTTACTAAAGTGGACAAAGAAAACTGGCCACTGGCAATCCAGGAACATGTTGTTTGCCTTTGCGATGAAAGAATTGAGGATGGTGTTATTTTGGGTGCAATTGTAAGTGATGTTGATACACCGGATCCAAGTGCTGCAGCTGGTAAATTCAGAACCCTTTTTGCTGATGGAACTTCCATTGAATATGATAAAACAGCCCATAAACTTACAGCAACTGTAAATGGCAAAGTTATTGTAAATGCAACATCTGATATAGATGCAACCTCCCAAACGAATATTAATGCTACTGCAAGTATACAGGCTACAATACAAGCTCCGGCCATTCAATTAAATGGTAATGTGGTTGTTGCCGGTACTTTATCAGCCGGATCACTGGCACTTGCTCCGGTTTCCGGGAATGCTGGCGCTGATGGTAAAGTACATGGTGATATTGAATTAACCGGTACACTAACAGCTGACACCGATGTAAAGACCGGCACTATTTCACTCAAAAATCATAAACATACTGCTCCAAGTGGTGGAGGCTTAACTACAACGCCAGTTTAATTGATTGCCTAAGCTATGCCGAAACATTGCCGAATTTAAAAAAGTATTAAGGGGCAATTTAGCAACTCAATGCAAATCATAATTGGCAACATTATCACAAATAAAATCACCAGTATGGACTTATAGTATTTTAGGAGGTGGCGCTATAGCCGAAGGGCTGGCTGCTATCCGTCAATGCATAGATATAATCTTACGCACGACAAAGGGAAGTGATCCTTTAAGGCCATTATTCGGGAGTGATTGTTATAAATACCAGGACCAGCCGGTTAACGTATCCATACCCAACATTAAGAAAGCAATTATCGATGCCATTGGACTTTGGGAAACTCGGGTTACAATTACCGATATAACCCATACTATTAATGTTTCTCAGGTTATTTTCAATATTGGCTATCAATTGGTGGACGGAACTTTGACAGATTCAATTGATTTAACAATTGGCGGAAATGGAATGTCCACAAATGTTAGTCCAAGAAAATTAACACTGCAAGGGTATTTTCCTCCAAACCCTTCTGGCTTTCAGTATCAAATTTCCTGCATCCTTAATGGAGAAAATATTCTGCCAGTCCCACCAGCTAACGGTTTTGGAAGTATTGATGAAATGTTTACCTGGATACAAACAAACTGGGTAAATTATGGACAGTGGTATATAACAGCTAACAGTATTATTGGTTACATAAATAGCGGATATACTACCGGCACTTTTACAATCAGCATTCTTACAAAAAACAGATTTCAGGGAGGAATACCCGGTTTGCCAATTGGTTACAAATACGATGTGCAAATAACTGTAGATGGTACCCTTTTTGAAAATAGTATTGATTTATTTACACCTGATCAAATTGTCAATTGGGCCCAGAACAATTTAGGCTATTTAGGATTGTGGCAAATCGTAACTAATCCAGGAAGTTTTAATGATGATTTTAGTGAAGACTTTCAGTTATACCTGCAAATACTGGTGCTTTATACCAGTCAAGCACAATCAGTAATTATAAATATAACAACCATCACACAATAATGGCACTCCCTCAAATATATGATGAAGATATTCAGGCGAAAATGACTCGTATGCAAACCAGATTGGAAACTGCATTGGGAAGAGCGCTTTCACCTGGCGATATTGAAATGCTGATAGGAAATTGTTTTGTTTACGAATTACAGTTGCAATGTGTTGCAGGGAATGAAGGATTCAGGCAAAACCTGGTTAGTTTTTCCACCGGTGCCATGCTTGAATATTTAGGAGCATTGGTTGGAGTTACCCGGTTAGCGGCAACTGCTTCACTTTGTACACTTCAGTTTAATCTTGTAGATGGACACAATGCTGTACAATTACCACAAGGGCTCCGGGTACAAAGTATTGATGGCACTGTAATTTTTACAACCACTGCTGCAGTAGATATTGCAATTGGAGTAAATACTGTAACAGTTGAGGCAATTTGCCAAACAACCGGAACTTCCGGGAATGGATATGCTGCAGGACTGATATCAGTTATATTAGACCCTCAAGCTTTTGTTACCAGTGTAGCAAATACAGATACAACCAATAGCGGAAGTGATGCAGAAACGGATGATCAGCTAAGAAGCCGTATTCAGATCGCACCGGCCAGCTTTAGTGTGGCAGGACCCACAGCTGCTTATATTTATTGGGCAAAGACAGCAGACCCTACTATTGTAGATGTTAAATGTGTTACCACAAACCCGGGAGAAGTTACCCTTTACCCTCTTTGTACCGGTGGAGCATTACCATCCACAGAAATACAAAATGCAGTATTGGCAATTTGTAGCAGCAATAAAGTTAGGCCGCAGAACGACACAGTTTTAGTAAGCGCACCAACCGTGGTGAATTATGCTATTTCCGTAAACTTAACAACCTATACCGGTGCAATTGATTCTGATGTACTTGCCACTGTAAATGCAAACCTTGCTGCTTATCAGGCCGCTGGACAGAATGTATTGGGCCGTGATGTAATTCTTTCCCAGATTGAAGCTTTATGCTCCATTGCCGGGCAGGTTTATGATGTAGCAATCGCTTCACCAACTGCAAATATTGTTGCTGATGATACAACATATGTGAATTGTACAGGAATAACCGTAAACATAATTGGAAGTAACAATGGCTAATGCAGTAATGTCAGATAGTATCTCCTCCATTCCTGAATTTCAGGCATGGTATAATATTATTAAAGAAACACTGGCTGAAATGGATTTGAGCAAAATGCTGGTGTACATCATTGATACTGTTGATGCATCTGCTCTACCATACCTGGCCGCTCAATTTGATGTTTTGGGATATAATGGGTTCAGGTTGGCACAAACAGAAGCTGCACAAAGAGCAGTATTAAAACAGGCAATTTCCCTTCATAAATATAAGGGTACGGAGTGGGCCATTGAACAAGCTTTAATCAGTATAGGTTTTTCTGATATCACTATTAAAAGTGGAATTGCCGGTGGTTATGATCATTGGGCAAAATTCGGGTTACAGATTTCAAATACAGAATTAGCACTGAGTAGTGATTCGTTTGCAGAAATTATTCAGATGGTAAATAATTACAAACGGGCAGTTTGTGTATTAGCTGATGTAAATATGAATCTTTTATTTACCGATAGTTTAAATCTGGATAATGATACTGCCTGGTGTCAACAGGCAATTATGGGTTATGATGTTTTACAATTGAGTGGAAATCTCAAATATGATGGTAGTGCAGAATTTAACGGATTAAACAATTTCAGTGGCGATACAGATGTCGCTTCAATAACATAAAAATTTGATTATGGTACTTAATGCAGGGCTCTTAAATGTTGAACAACTTATTGCAGGTGATACAGCTGGAAGCAAGTTCACTCAAATTGCAGTGGGCACATCCAATTCACCTGTTACAGGAACGGAAACGGCTTTAACTGGGCAACTGGCTAAGAATATAACCTCTTTCAATTATCTGGGAAATGGATTGATTGTTTTTAATGCAACACTTGCTTCGACAGATCCGGCCATGGTAATTCAGGAAATAGGGCTGCTTAACTCAGCCGGTGTTTTGTGTTACAGACAGGTTATTTCACCGGTAAATAAAGTGGCCGGAGTAACATACGCTTTAGGTTATCAAATAAAAGTTCAATAATGACCACATATTCTCCAAATAACGCTTTTACTGCTGCTGAAATCTACGATCTCAGTGATCTGGTTCAGGGTGGTGCTGCAGGTGCTGCAAATGTTCCTTTGAAAGCTTTAGCTGATCAGACTAATTATCTTTTTCAGAGATTAGTTTCTTTTGAATCTGTAAAGTTTCTTACCGGAAATTATTCCTATGATACAGCAGATACCCGGAATCAGTTTGTATTTTCTATTGCTGATAATACAACGTTTACCCTTCCGGATGTAACTACCATGAGGATTGGTGCCATTGTTCCAATCCGGGCAAAAATATCAGCGATTAAGGCGCTCACAGTGCAGTGTTATGGAACCCAGGTAATTGCAGCAGGGGGCATTTTTGGTGCAGATGTACCGGCAATGTTTATGCACAATGGGGAAAGCCTGGTATTGGTGGCCGCTTCTGATCATTGGGAAGTTTTAATTGCTGATGGAAACTTTTACAAAGGAATTGGTGAAACTTTCCAGGGTAGAATTGTAGGAAAAAACATGTTTACAGCTAATGGCAATATTGTAAACCGGGCAGATGTACCCAGAATAAATGAGTATATCTCAAAATTAACAGCTTACTCTCAAATTGTAGATGATACAACTTGGTTAAGTGATCCAGGAGGCCAGCCACTTTACCGAGGATGCTACAGTTATGGCAATACAACCACCACACTCCGCTTGCCAGATGAAAGAGGCATGTTTATCAGGAACCTGGATTTAGGCCGGGGAGTTGATCTAAGCAGGCTATTTAATCAACCTGGTGGATATGAACCGGATGCAATTGTAAATCATGCTCATACTGGAAAAAGAGGTGACAGTTATAGTGGAAGCGGTGATGCAGCTACCGGGTATGTAGGAGGTGGCCAGCACGGGAATGTACAAACTGATTTCCTTACTAAAGGGCCTGTTAATATAGATGGTAGCGCAATTAACACTGCCAGTGAAACCATTGTAAAAAATATTGGCAAAATTCCTTTGATTCTTTACTAAATAATAAATAATAATGAAAATTAAACTGTTGATTTTAGGCATTCTTTTAAGCACTATGGCAAGTGCGCAAATCTCTGATACTGCAACTGAGAGAAATTACATTAATGCAAATATTGTTCCGAATAGTACCCGGTCAATAACTGCAACCCAGTTAAATACTATTTTTAATGGGTACTTGAATATAATGTCAAAGTACAAGACCCGTGGCGTTGATTCAATTTATAGGGTAAATGATAGCACAATTGGATATAAAATAAATGGCACAACCTATTCATTTAAAATGAAAGGTTCAGGAGTAGACTCAAATTTTGTTGATAGTGCAATTTCATCCAAACTATCAAGGGTACTTATTACCAAATCTAAAAGTATAATTGATTATAACAATGATTGGACTGTTACCATTGGGGGGTTAACCTATAATCATGTTGTTGATACTTCATTGATCAACAAAACAATTATCTCATTTAGAGATCCATCATTAAATTATAATCAAGTTGCCAGTATTAGCAGCCTTTATGATAATTCTGGAAATCCTTCATATCCAGGGTCTTTTTACTATAATTCAACTACTGGTGAATTCTACATTCCTTACACGTATGTATGGGATGGGACTTTCCCAATTGTTTTTTATGTGGTATATGTGCAACCGTTTGGGTTATAAATAATAAGTAATAAACTAACTGAATAAAATGTCAAGGGTAATATCAATTGAACAATATAGTATAGATGGTAAATTAATTAAAACATGGCCAAGTATTGCATTGGCAGCTAATGAGTTAAATTTATCCTCTTCAAATATTTCAAGAGCACTTGATTTTTATTCCTTAACCGAAGGTGGGTTTAAATGGAAAACATGCCTTATTCAACCTTTGCCTAACTACTACAAATTAAAAGTTGAATATTCTGAAGAACAAAAAAAGGAGTTTAATGAAAGAATAAAAGGTTGTATGTATATTCTTTATGGACTTTTAAGAAATTATAGTTTTATTACCAGTATTAATAGGGATGATTGTATACAAGAAGCTTTAATTTATGCATGGATAAACTATTATTCTTATAAACCTTCAATTTGTAATGACGATGTAGATTTTAAAAAGTGGTTTAGAGTTGTTTGTAAAAGTGGAATATTCAGGTATTATAGGAATTATGTAAAAAACTGGAATGTTAGAGAATATGAAGATTATAAACATGATAGCATTGATCCTAACACAGAAGATAAAGATGGGGATGATATTTTATTTCAAGAATTTTACAATTCTATTGATACGCTTTCTGATATTGAAAAACAAGTTATAACATATTATTTAAATGGCACATTACCTTCTGAAATTTCGGAATTACTTTCTATAAGTAGAATGTGTTGTTATAAAAAAATAATGGTTATAAAAAATAAAATTAAAACTGCTGTACATAATAAACTAAACAATTTAGACATTAAACGAGTAAGAACACCTGGGTATATTAGTGGACTTGCTACACCTATTGAACAGTTTGATTTAGATGGTAATTTCATTAAGTGGTATAAGACAATTAATTCTGTAAAAGAGGATGGTTTCAGTCCGGATGGTGTATCTTCTGTAATTACAAATAGACAAAAGACCCATAAAGGTTTTAATTGGAAACTCGGCAGACCAATTAATCCTAAAATGTCAAAAACAGAAAGCTTTTCCTTATTAGAAAACACTAAATGTGCAAGTTTAAGTTTGAATTAATTTTCAAGTAATATTTGAAATATTTTTCACAATTGGGGAAATAAGCACTCCCATTTTATGAAAAAGCAATCAATGTTAAGAACACCATTAAGTTATTATGGTGGAAAACAAAAATTATTAAAATTCATTTCAAAGTTCACTCCTCAGCACCGGTTATATGGAGAGCCCTTCCTTGGAGGAGGTGCTTATTTCTTTTCAAAAAATAAAAGTGAAATAGAGGTTATAAATGATACCAATGCAGAATTAATTAATTTTTATAAAGTCTGTAAAAATCGGTTTCATGATCTCCAGGCTATTGTAAGAATTACCTTGCACTCCAGAAAGGATCATGATGATGCCTGGGTAATTTATAACAAACCACATCTTTTTGATGAAGTAAGAAGGGCTTGGGCTGTTTGGGTATTATGTACCCAAAGTTTCAGCGCTAAAATGAATGGAAGCTGGGGATATGATTTAACAGATAATACAACCACAAAGAAGATTACCAACAAAAGGGAATCGTTTATTGAAGATATTGCCTTAAGACTACAGAGCGCACAAATTGAATGTGCAGATGCAATTTATATCATCAAAAGCAGGGATAATGCAGATTCATTCTTTTATTGTGATCCTCCGTATTTTAATAGCGATATGGGCCACTATGATGGATATTCAGAAAATGATTTCACATTACTTTTAGAAGCATTAAGCCAGATCAAAGGGAAGTTTCTATTAAGTAGTTATCCATCACCATTATTACAAAAATTTGCCAAAGAAAAAGGATGGAATATGTTTTGTGTAGAGCAGGCAGTTAGTGTTAATGCAAAAAGTGGGTACCTTAAAAGAAAGATCGAAGTATTGACAGCAAATTATATTCTTGAATAAAAATAGCCCGGGCCGTTTTATGTCAACGCCAATCAACACAAAACCACATATCCCTATGCGCCCGGGCCGTATTTTAGAGGAAATAAGCCTGGATCATGTGAGATACATGGTATGAAACTGTGTTGATTGGCAGTGCGAAGATAAGCACCTTTACTTATTAATAATTGGCAACTACAATATTTAGTATTCAAATAAAAATGTTTTCATTATTGACTACAGATTTCCTAATAATTATAGAAATTGACCATAGGTTTCTCAATTACCAAGCAGTTACCAGCACCTTAATCGGCTCGGAATCGGTTAGGACCAAGTCCGTCAAATAACGGACTTAATATGAGCCGATCAATACCCGATTAAGGTGCTAGTAATAGTTAGAGTATAATCATTCCTATTACCGGGAGGGCTTTTTAATTAAAAAAGCCTCCAATATACTGGAGGCCAAAAAAATTGACTGCTTACTCACATGAAAATATTACGATGCCCTTAAAAGTTTGGGCAAATAATCCAAGGCTTTTAAATCCCGCTGCTTAAAATATGCCTGGGCATATTTAGGAATCCAAACATCATCAACATACTCAATGAAAATATGAAGCATCGAATTTGGGTATTGCCTCGCATCGAAATCCATATTAATATCACTAAATGTGTGGCTATAATATTTGTAATTATCAGCCAATTCAGGATATTTCTCCTTTAAATAACATGCAAAACCTTTACCAACGCTCACATCTGGGCGCATCTTTTTACCATCAATAGCCTTATTTGGTATCTGATACCATGCATGTTCAAGCCTGGCATACAAATTAATGTAAAGTTGATTAATGACTGAAAAATGCCCTTTAGAAACATGATCAAAGTTTTCCATGTACCTAATAATAAAATCTGGCCTTTCTAATCGATTAATACCTGGTGAATAAGAACCAGTTTTTCTGATTGATGGAATAACCTCCTTGGTAACCCACTTTCTAAATTCTTTAGCCGATGACTTCCGACTTTTAAAAATCAAAGCGTATAAACCACTTTCGTTTACCAAATTAACTTTACGCATTTGACCTGCTATACGGATTTCGTATAGCAGCTTTTCATCTTCCTCTAATGAGGCGACCTCCCTTGGTACGTTTTGAATATCTAATAAATCGCAAACTTCTTTAGCAACAAACCAAATTTCTCCATCAATCTCTACGGTTCGGAATTCATTAAAGTGATTTTCCTCCTGATACTTAAATACTTGTAATTGCATTTTTTTATTGTTTTAATGCATTGAATAATAACCGAGTGCCATCTTAGCAAACGGTATTCGCATAAAAAACAATCCGCCATATCCAGCAAATTGAAGAAAAATTTGGAGTTTTGGTCAGAGCAAGTATATTTGCAGACGTAACGACCAAAAAGCTAAAAACTTTTCTTAACCTAAAAGTGCAGTCAACTCTTTTAGGTTTTTTTATTTGAATTATTCAAAAGTATTTTAAATATTTTACATTACTCACTCAATTCCAGAGGAGATTTATCCACATTTATTATCATTATTTCCGTTTTATTTTTGTTTATACGCCACTTTTGCTCTATGATCTTCCCCATCCGAATAGAAATTGACCGCCGGTACCTTAATTATCAAGTAGAAAAGATTTATAATGATGGTAGAATTGAACGGTACCGGATCAATGGCCGTAATGGTTCTATCATCCTTGAGAGTAACCGGCCATTATTCCGGAATAAAGGATTAAAACATAGAAAACCTGACTGGAATATGATCCAGGGTGAACTTAAATATAGAAATTATCTTCGTTTGTTTGTTGATGCAATTATGGATAAAATAGATAAAGAAATAATTTGAAAAATTAAAAACTCGGGCTCTTTTCAATAATCTGATCCCGATACACTTCTTTAATCTTCCTGGCATACTTTTCAGTCATATATTTACTGGAATGGCCATACATATCCCGGAGTGCATCCAGGCTGATACCGGCCAGTATCTTATCATCTGAACCGGTATGTTTAAGGGCATACTGATATTTATCAATTTTCAGATGATCCTTAACTATCTTTTTCCAGAGTTTGGTAACGGTATCACGTTTGATCTGTGTTAGGGAAGGTTTAAAATAATCCGGATGGGTGGCACCTCTCCCATTTGTTGTACTTCCTTTATTCCCCAATCCCGGTAAAAAAGGACTTCCAAAAATGAAATAATCATCTGGGTAATCATTCAGTTTCAATTCCCGTATAAAAGGCTGCAGGTGCAAATTAACGGGCACCTTCCTTATTTTCTTTGTTTTTGAATTCTCTGAAACCAGATCCGGCAAGATGGTAATTTCAGAAAGGTCTTTGTTAATATCTTTTATTCTGAGGGATAAAACCTCCTTTGGCCTGATGCCGGTATGATAAATACACATTAGGAATACGAAAAATCGGTAATTGTGAACATAAAGATATTCCTGCAGTTTAACTTTCTCCTCTTTGGTAAGTGGCTCAAATTTCTGTGTTTCTGCCACTGGAAGCGTTTTTATATTATGTGCCGGATTAGATTCTATTATTTCCCATTCCAGTAACCTATCAATTACAGCTCCAAGGTAACCAAGGTTTTTATTATAGGCATGGTTTGACCATTTCCTTTCGGTTTTAACATGCTCCAGGAGCATTCTGATATGTTGCCGCTTAATATCAATAATTGGTGTAGAATATAATCCTAATTGCTCTGCAGCAATCTTGAAGAATTTAACAGTGGTACCATAATCAAGTTTGGTTTTGGATGCAACAATACATTTTGAATGAGCAAAGTCCAAAGCCTCATTAAATCCAAGGTTCTGAAGCTTTTCCAGTTGAATTTCCTTATTGGATTTATTTGGGTAGGTATTGGTAATAGGATTCCATCCCTGCACCTCAAGTTTAAATTGAATAGCTTTTTTTAGTGCATTTAATTGAGCAAGCCGCTCTTTAGCTGGAAGGTCTAAATAATTTGCACCACCTTTTTTAATTATCAATTTCATCTTGCCGGTACGAAAATCCAAGTACCGGAACCATACATACCATTGCTTGCCTGAAGCTTTCACTTTTGGCAAAGTGAAGTTTTTAA
>Ga0364860_10511_pt1 | contig 23002 bp, 15 predicted proteins | sample ExccelAu500001D4_FD_206916 | JGI IMG/M metagenome (GOLD analysis project Ga0364860, IMG submission 206916) | Enriched cells from Trout Bog Lake Hypolimnion, Wisconsin, USA - BchlTB.Aug20.5000.01 .D4 | ecosystem: Environmental > Aquatic > Freshwater > Lake > Hypolimnion/Profundal zone | place: USA... | reverse complement strand
TGAACATTCCAATGATGCGCGTGTTCTTCCTTTTATGACCAATTATTTCAGATGGCAGACTACTATTCCGGATAATCAACTGTTGAGCACTTACTGGGAAAACAGCCGTGGTGGCGATAATCTGTATAGCATTTACTGGTTATATAACCGTACTGGTGAAAGTTGGCTGCTTGATCTTGCTAACAAAATCCATCAGCATACGGCAAACTGGATGCAGCACAATACATTACCCAACTGGCATAATGTAAATGTTGCGGAAGGTTTCAGGGAACCAGCAACCTACTATATGCAAAATAAGGACAGCAATTATCTGCATGCGACTTATCTGGATTTTTGGTTAATCCGTGATTTATACGGACAGGTACCAGGCGGTATGTTTGGGGCGGATGAAAATGCCCGTAAGGGCTACAATGATCCCAGGCAGGCAATAGAAACCTGCGGTATGGTGGAACAGATGGCAAGTGATGAACTGCTACTGGGAATAACCGGTGATCCATTCTGGGCAGACAATTGCGAAGATGTTGCTTTTAATACTTATCCCGCTGCTGTAATGCCCAACTTTAAGGCACTTCGTTACCTCACTGCCCCCAATATGGTAGTGAGTGATAGTATGAACCATGCACCCGGTATTCAGAATGACGGGCCATTTCTGATGATGAATCCTTTCAGTAGCAGATGCTGTCAGCATAATCATGCCCAGGGATGGCCATATTATGCTGAACATCTTTGGATGGCAACACCTGATAATGGGCTGGTTGCCATGCTGTATAACAGTTGTGAAGTGACCGCGAAAGTTGGAGACGGGAGTTTGGTAAAGATCAAAGAGCAAACCCATTATCCCTTTGATGAAAAAGTTAGCATAGGAGTATCCGCTTCCGGAAATCAGTTTCCACTCTATTTGAGGATTCCTGCATGGTGCAATCATGCACAGGTACTGATCAATGGAAAACTCTTGCAGGCAGATGCCCGTGCTGATACTTACCTGCGTATTGAAAGAAAATGGAATAAAAAAGATGTGGTAGAACTCCTGCTGCCCATGCAGGTGCAAGTGAAACATTGGAAGCAGAACCAGAACAGCGTGAGCGTGTACTACGGGCCACTTAGCTTTTCACTTAAAATAAAAGAGGACTATCGTAAGATAGACAGTAAAGCTTCTGCCATTGGAGATTCTAAATGGCAACAGGGAGTGGACACAGCTGCCTGGCCTTCCTTTGAAATCTATCCGGCCTCTAAATGGAATTATGGCTTATTGCTGACAGGCACTAAGGAAAATACGTTATTCAAAGTAATAAAAAAATCCTGGCCAAAAGATGGATGCCCTTTTACGCAGGAAGACGTTCCGCTGGAGATAAAAATTAAAGGCAAGGAGATTCCTTCCTGGAAAACAGACCAATATGGTTTATGTGGGTTGCTGCCAAAAAGCCCTGTTATGGTTAGTACACCCAATGAATGGTTGACCCTGATACCGATGGGTGCTGCGCGGCTGCGTATTTCTTCATTCCCTATTATACATTAATAACTATATAATTTTTATTATGAAGTACAAATTTTTAATCATCAGTTTCTTATATGTAATGAGCTCTTTTGCCCAGGTGAATCGTCTACCGGCTTATCCCCTAATTACACATGATCCTTATTTTAGCATTTGGTCCACCACCGATAAATTGAACGAAGGGGTTACCAAACATTGGACAGGCTCATCGCAATCATTAACCGGGTACCTTCAGGTAGATGGAGTCTTGTATCGTTTTTTAGGTAAGGAAGAGGCTGTTTACAAAACGATATTGCCAACATCAGATGAAAAAGCATATACCACTCATTTTACAGAATCAGCACCGGTAGATGGCTGGATGCAGCCTCCATTCAATGATCAGTCCTGGAAGAAAGGAGTAGCACCCTTCACTGATGATTCTGCAAAAGCGAAGACTATCTGGAAGAGCCAGCATCTTTGGATGAGAAGGACTTTTACCCTTACAGAGCTGCCAACAGGGAAACTGTTCCTTAAGATTAATCATGATGACAATGTTGAAGTATACCTGAATGGGGTGGCTATCTATCAAAAAGTAGGATGGCTTTCCAAATTCGAATATATTCCTATCCCTAAGGAAGCAATTGCAAGCCTGAAGAAAGGGAAAAATGTACTGGCTATTCATTGCGCCAATACAGCTGGAGGTAGCTGGCTGGATGCAGGTATTGTCACTGAAATAAATGACAATAGCAATAGTACTGCGATGGTTGCAGATCAAAAAACTGTGGAAGTGAAAGCCACCCAAACCATTTATCATTTTAACTGTGGCAAGGTCGATTTAGAACTACAGTTTACTTCCCCATTGCTGCTGGATTCGCTGAATCTGCTTTCACGGCCTGTATCCTATATAAGTTATCATGTACAATCAAATGACGGGCATCTTCATCAGGTAAAAATTTACCTGGGTGTGAGTACTGACCTGGCAGTGAATATTTCATCACAGGAAGTAACTGCACAACAGTTAACCAGTGGTAAGTTATCCTTACTCAAAGCCGGTACTATTGATCAGCCTGTTTTACAGAAGAATGGCGATGACCTGCGGATTGACTGGGGTTATTTGTATGTAGCTGCACCCGCAGTTAACAAACCCCTTCAAAGCATTACAGCAGCAGGAGTGTCTGTTAATGATCTTTTAGCCGGAAAAGTTAAAAAGATAAGCGCTATACAAGGCCGTCACCTGATGCTGAATACAGTACTCTCTATGGGTAATGTAGGTAGTAAAGGTGCAGATCAATTTGTACTGATTGGATATGATGACCTGTATGCCATTCAGTATTTTAATCAAAATTTACAAGCATGGTGGAAGCTGCAGCCTGGTGCTACCATTGAGAAGGAATTGAATGCTGCGGCAGCAGATTATACCCAAATAATACATTTATGTGAAAAGGCGAATGAGCAAATCAGGAGGAATGCAATTACTGCAGGTGGAAATACCTATGCCAATATTTGTGTAGCTGCCTATCGTCAAAGCATTGCTGCCCATAAACTGGTGAAGAGTCCGCAGGGGGACCTGCTCTTTTTATCTAAAGAAAATTTCAGTAATGGTTGTATTAATACAGTGGATGTTACGTATCCCTCTGCACCATTATATCTTGCCTATAATCCTGCATTAATGAAAGGGATGCTGAATGGTATTTTTTATTTCAGCGAAAGCGGGAAATATACCCAGCGCTATGCGGCCCATGATTTGGGAACTTATCCTTTAGCAAATGGACAAAATTATGGGGAAGGAATGCCGGTGGAAGAATCCGGTAATATGCTGATCCTTACGGCAGCAATTGCTAAGGCTGATGGTAATGCTGATTATGCCCGCAAGCATTGGAAAACGCTCACTACCTGGGCTGAATATTTAAGCAAAGAAGGGTTTGATCCGGCTAATCAGCTTTGCACGGATGACTTTGCCGGCCATCTGGCAAGGAATGCGAACCTATCTGTTAAAGCCATTGTTGGGTTGGATTGTTATGCAATGCTTGCCGGTATGTTGGGTGAGAAAGCTGTTGCAGAAAATTACAGCAGCAGTGCAAAGGAAATGGCAAGTAAATGGATGCAGTTAGCCGGTACGGATGATCATTACGGACTAACTTTTAATGATAAAAATACCTGGAGTCAAAAATATAATATGGTATGGGATAAAATACTTGGATTGAACCTTTTTCCTGCTGCAGTATATGAAAAGGAAGTGAAATTTTACTTAACCAAACAGAATATGTATGGCCTTCCGTTGGATAGCCGCAAAACCTATACAAAATCGGACTGGGTTTTATGGACTGCAACCCTGGCCGGCAACCAGCAGGATTTTGAAGCGTTGATTGATCCGGTTTATAAATATATACAGGAAACACCAACCCGTGTTCCTATCAGTGATTGGCATGAAACATTAAATGGAAAACAAATTGGTTTTCAGGCAAGAAGTGTGGTAGGAGGGTATTTTATTAAAATGCTTGAGAACAGGTGGATCCGATGAATTAGTCGCGCATACATAGAGGACGGTTATCCACCGTTTATATAAATTATTGGCCTTAAATAAAATTTCGGAATCAGTTATTTTGGTTAAATAAGTGTTATAAACTAACTTGCAATCTTAAAAAAATATTAATATTTAAGATTTATTATTTAAAGTTTAAACAATATCTTATTTAAAACCAAAAAACACATAGATGAGAAAAATTGCACTCATGTTATCTGTGTTTATACTAATGGCCTCGTTGGTATTTGCACAAGTGAGAAATGTGACCGGTAAGGTTACAGATGATAAAGGGTTAGCAGTAGCGGGTGCTGCTATTCAGGCAAAAGGAACAAAAATTGGTACAGTTTCTTCCACAGATGGTACTTTTACCCTTACCATCCCTACCTCTGTTAAAACATTGATTATTTCTGCTGTTAATGCAGAAAGCACTGAAGTAGGGGTAGCTGGTAATTTGACTATTACTTTAAAACCTGTAACAGGTAGTTTATCTGAAGTAGTAGTAGTAGCATACGGACAACTTAAAAAAACCAATATTACAGGGTCTGTAACTACTGTAAAAGCAGCAGATATTGAAGACAAGCCATTTACCTCTGTGGATAAGGCTTTACAGGGTACGGTAGCAGGGCTTCAATCTACTTCTTCCTCCGGTGCTCCCGGAGCAAATACGGATATACGTATCAGGGGTATTGGGTCTATCACTGCAGGTGCCAGTCCGTTATGGGTGATTGACGGTGCGATTGCCACTACAGGCGATTTGTCCACACAAACCACCACAGCCAATGCACTCAGTTCCTTAAATCCGGATGATATTGAAAGTATTTCGGTATTAAAAGATGCCGCTTCCACTTCTATTTACGGTTCACGCGGGGCAAATGGCGTAATAATAGTTACTACTAAAAGGGCTAAAGCCGGGAAAAGTGCTATTAATTTTACAGCAGAAGACGGTGCCAATACCCTGGCTTTTAAACCCAGTAACAAACCTTTAAACAGTATACAATCCCAAACCTTATTAAGGGAATCGCTGATCAATGCAGGCTATGCTACGGATAATGCCAGTGCAGATGCTGTGATTACGGACCCAGTTAATGGATTAGGTATTCCTGCAGGGTATACCAACACCAACACCAACTGGCTGGATGTGGTTACACGTACAGGTAATCAGGCTCAATATAACTTAAGTATCAGTGGAGGAGATCCTAAAACACAGTTTTATGCATCAGCAGGTAGTTTTAACCAGCTGGGAACAACTATAGCATCTGATTTTAGAAGATATAACGGTAATATAAGTATAACCCATAAAGCCAGCGACAAGCTTACATTTTCTGCTGGTTTGAACGGAAGTACCAGTGATCAGAATACACCGCTGAATACCGGTAATTTTGGTAATCCGATATTGGCACAATTCTTTTTATTACCCTGGTACACCCCATATAATAAAGATGGTAGTTTACGATACAATGATGCAGATGGTGAATTTCCTTTAGGCGGGGGTATCTATAATCCGGTGGTGCAGGCTGCTTATAATAAATATAACCTGAAACAAACTGTTATCAGGGGTAATGTTCTGGGTGAATATAAAATTCTGAATAATTTAAAATTTACCAGCAGGTACAGTGGTGAATATTTTGATGTGAGTGAAGATATGTACCTGAATCCGTTTTATGGGGATGGGTATGGAACACAGGGTTATGGTTCCAGTGCGTATAAAAGAGTTTTTGACTGGACCTGGAGTAATTTTGCCGATTATAAACAAAACTTAAATAAGGATAAAGACTTTTATTTTGACCTGAAAGCTGGTTACGAAGCATATCAGCAAAAGGTTTACCAGTTATCTGCTACCGGACAGGCATTTCCGGGTACACTGGCTTTACAATACCTTGCTTCTGCAGCCACACCGGTAGGCGCATATTCTGTAGTGGCAGGCAATACCACCAATTCTCTCTTTTCAGTTGCTGATGTTAATTATAAAGACAAATATGTTTTAAGTGGTAGTTTCCGCAGAGACGGATCATCTGTTTTTGGCGTAAATCACAGGTGGGCGAATTTCTATTCTGTTGGTGGAACATGGAATATGAATGAAGAAAATTTTCTGAAAGGCAATAAAACTATCAGTCTGTTGAAACTGCGTACCTCTTATGGTATTAATGGTAACCAGGCTATTGGTAACTATACAGCATTACCAACTTTTGGATTTGGTTATAATTATACAGGCCAGCCGGGTAGTGCACTTAACAATGTGGGTAATCCGGATCTTACCTGGGAACTGAATGCTATATTTAATACCGGTGTTGATTTTGGTTTATTTAAAAACAGGTTATACGGAACTTTGGAATGGTACAGCAGAAATACATCCAAGCTACTGTTAAGTGTGCCTTTATCTCAAACTGCCGGAGCTCCGGGCAATAGCCAGAACCGGAATATTGGTGCAATGACTAATAATGGAGTAGAAATTACCCTGGGTGGCAAACCAATTGTAACAAAAAGTTTTAGCTGGGATGTGAGTTTTAATTTTTCGCACAATGTAAACAAGGTAACCCAGCTGTATTTAAATGCACCGGTTAGTAATGGCGTATTTAATATAACAGTAGGCCACGATATTCAGGAGTTTTATATGCGCCAATGGGCAGGGGTTAATCCGGCAGACGGAACACCTTTATGGTATACTGATGGTTCACATACTAAAACTACAGGTAGCTTAGCCAGTGCGCAACTTTCCCTTTCCGGTAAATCTGCCTCACCCAAATATTTTGGATCCTTTACCAATACCTTTAACTATAAAGGATTTTCCTTGCAGGTACAGTTCTTCTATAATTTTGGCAATTATGTAGATAATTTATGGGGTAGCTATACCAGCAGCGAAGGTTTATACCTCGGTTCATTTAACCAGTTAACCAGTGAATTGACAGCCTGGCAGAAACCTGGTGATAAAACAAATGTTCCGCAGGTGATTTTTGGCGGAAACAATAATTCCCAGCGGGCATCTACCCGATTTTTATATCAAGGAGATTATATCAGGCTTAGAAATGCGGAGTTAAGCTATTCCATACCTAAAACTGTACTTAAAAAAGCCCGTATCAACAATATTATGGTATATGTACGTGGTACTAACCTGTTAACATTTGGTACTGATAAAAACATTCCATTTGATCCGGAAGCAGGTGTAACCAGCAGTGGCGATTTGAATGTATATATTCCAAAAACAGTTACCGGAGGTATTAAAATAGGATTGTAGTGCAACAGCATTATTATTAGCTGATTTTAAATTGAAAAAAAATGAAAAAATTAATCTATAAAATATCTGTACTTGCAATTTCAGGTACCGTTTTATTTACTGCTTGTACAAAAGATTTTACGGTACAAAGTCCCAGCGATTCTGTACCCAGTAATGAAGCGCTGAATACAGTGAGTTCATTGGGTAATGCTTTAAACGGCGTATATTCTCAACTGCGTGCCGTTGCTTTATATGGCCGTGATTTTGAAGTGTCGGGTGATTTACAGGCAGATAATACCTATGTGGAAATTAAAAATTCCGGCAGGTACCTGGCACAGTATAATTACAGCGTAACAGCCGCAGATGGTGTTGCAGGAGAAATGTGGTCTGCCGCCTATAGTGGTATACAAAGGGCTAATCAAATCATAAATTCCACAGTTACCACAACTGGTGTTGCTTCTATTAAGGCACAGGCATTAGCAGCAAGGGCATTATTGTATTTTAAACTGGTGAATATTTATGCCAGGCCCTATACTGATAATCCTACTGCTTTGGGTGTACCCATTGTATTAACCTATCAGCCTTATTTGTTACCCACCCGCAGTACAGTTAAAGACGTATATACCCAAATAGTAAGTGATTTGCAGGCTGCTTATAAAGATGCACCAGGGTATGTAAATTCAGTTACATTCAGCAAATATGCCGTTGAAGGATTACTGGCCAGGGTTTATCTGTATATGGGTGATAATACAAATGCTAAAGCTGCTGCCACTGATGTTATAAAAAACAGTGGATTTTCTTTAGTGAGTGCAGGTAATCTGGCTACATTCTGGGGCAACCCGGCTATACAGACCAATCAGACAGAAGTTATGTTTGAAGTAGATGCGGATGTGATCAATAATAATGGATATGACGATGTAGCAGCTATTTACATAAATGGATACCAGGATATCTATGCATCCTCTCAGTTATATAATCTGTATACATCCACTGATGTTCGCAGAGGATTGATATTGCCAGGTAAAACCAAAAGTGGTGCTCCTGCATATCTGGTAAATAAATTTTCCAATGCCCTGAATGCAGACAAGGATAATTTAAAAGTGATACGACTGTCAGAAGTGTATCTGATTGCAGCAGAAGCCAGTTTACCTGGTGATCAAACCAGTGCACAGACATACCTGAATGCATTGATGGCACAGCGCGATCCGGGATTTCAGTATACATCTACCGGAAATCAACTACTGAGCGATATTATAAATGAAAGAAGGAAGGAGCTGGCTTTTGAAGGTGACCGTTTTTATGATCTGAACAGGCTTAAACTACCCATTGCCCGTGTATCCAATCCCGGAGCAATACCTGCAGGACAGGGTAATGTGAATCTGAATATCCCTTATTCTGATTACAGAAGGATAGCACCGATACCACAGGCTGAGTTACAGGCAAACGCAAATATTGTAAGCCAACAGAATCCGGGTTATTAGATATTTATATAGTTGTTTAAAATTATATAAAGGCCGCTCTGTAAAAGGGGCGGCTTTTTATATTTAGTCTGATTAATTTAACGTATTTAGAAGGGAATATCAGACAAAACAGCCTGTATTTTATTACAGGTTATGCATATTTCGCATTTATATATATGCATAAATGACTGAATTTCAATACTATAAAATTTTCTTAAAATTCCTGCGCAGCAATTTTGGATTAATACCTGTCATAAAGTAACTTGCCTTCTTAACATTTTGTTGACAAAGGCTTAACATTTCGTTTTTATAAGTCATTTTTTAATATCTGTTCAAAAACAAAACACATGCAAATGAGAAAATTTACATTTTTATGCTTTGCAATATTGTTGTTTGTCACAACAGCAATTGCGCAAAAAGGTGTTATCAGTGGTAAAATCACAGATCAAAAAGGACAACCAGTTCCTTTTGCCACTGTATTAATACAAGGTTCTAAGATTGGAACAAGTGCCGATGCAGATGGCTTTTTTACCATTAAAATTTTAAAACCTGAAATATTAGTTATTTCAGGAGTTGGAATTGAAGAAAAAAAAGTAGCTGTAAAAGTAAACTCTGAACCTTTAACTATCCAGGTTTCCAGAACTTCTTCTAACCTGACTGAAGTTGTAGTTACTACAGCTGCAGGTACAAAAGTTAGCAAAAGGCTGCAGGGTTTCAACTCAACCACAATTAGTTCTCAAAGTTTAGTGGAAGCGCAACCTACCGTTTTAGCAAGTGCTTTAGCTGGTAAAGCTGCAGGGTTACAGGTTATGGCAACTGGAGGGGGTGTAAATCCAAACTTCAGGTTATTACTTCGCGGACAGCGGTCTTTAACAGGAAATAACCAACCATTAATCATTTTGGATGGTAATATTGTTACTTATGACTTACTGACAAATATTAATCCGGCAGATATTGATAACGTAAATATTTTAAACGGCCCTGCTGCTGTGGCGCTCTATGGTTCACAGGCATCAAATGGAGCCCTTTCTATTACTACTAAGCGACCAAGTATAGGAACACAATCAGTTCATATAAGTCAGACAACTACTTTTGAAACTGTTGCCTTTAATCCAAAAGAGCAAAAACAATATGGTTCTGGTGGTAGTGGATATGGTACTGATACATTGGGTCAGCCATTATATTCACCCCTTGAAAATGAGTCTTATGGACCAAAATTTGATGGATCTATCAGGCCATTAGGAAATCCTTTACAAAATGGTGATCAATTAACAGCAAAGTATTCTTTTTTTAATGACAGAAATAAATTCTGGCAGACAGGTGTTAGCAATCAATCAGACTTTTCTTTATCATCAGCAGATGACAAGTCATCCTTTTATTTATCCGGTCAGTATTTGAATACTACAGGTACAATGTTGGGTGATAATTTTACAAGGGCTTCCTTCAGATTGAATGGCACCAGGAAAGTGGGAAACAAAATTCATATGAGCTATGGATTATCCTATTTACAGAACAGGTATGATATTACATCGGCCATTACCACTATTTATGACCAATTCCTGAATATGCCAGGTGAAATACCAATTACTTCTTTCAAAAACTGGCAGACAAATGAATATGCCAACCCTAACGGATACTATAATCCATGGTATGGCAATCCTTATTTTACTGCAGCAAATAACCGTACTAAAACCAATAATGATTATTTAACTGGTATTGTAGAGTTACATTATACACCCGTTAGCTGGTTAGATCTGATGTCAAATACAGGTTTAACTTTAAGAACACAAACTTCTCAGTCTACTACAAACAGTTTTCATTATACAGCTTATGCTACTTCATCCAGTGGTGGTTTTAAAACAACCATTCCAGGTAGTGATGCAGAATCAAGCCAATATTATACTGAATTGATAGAAAAATTGCAGGCAGTTGTTACGAGGAAATTTAATGACTTTTCTTTGAATGCAATTGTAGGTACTACCATTCAGCAGGATTATCAAAAGAATCTTTCCGCCAGTATTGGTAGCCTGGTACAGGGTGGATTATTTAATCTGGGAAATACACTTAATTATCCTTCTGCAGCAAATGGTATGTATCAAGCCAGGCAGCTAGGTATTTTTTATGATGTACAATTAGGATATAAAAACTTTTTATTCCTGCATACTACAGGACGTCAGGATCAGGTATCTATCTTAAATCCAAACAACAGAACTTTTTTCTATCCTTCTGTAGATGCGTCTATCATACTTAATAATGCTATTAAACCTTTGAAGGATTTAAGCTGGCTGGATTTCTGGAAACTTAGAGGAAGTGTTTCCAAGGTAGGTCAAGTGAATTTATCATCCAGTGGTAACCCTTACGGAGCCTATTCTTTAATACCTACTTATGGCCAGGGAAATGGATATCCTTATAATGGTGTTGCAGGATATGCAATCAGTAACACTTTAATTTCACCAACTTTGAAACCTGAACTTACCGCCAGCTGGGAAATTGGTACTGATGTTAGAATGTTTCGTAATATAGTGGATGCGTCCGTTACTTATTTTGATGAGCATACTACCAATCAAACTTTAACTACAGGTATATCCTATTCAACAGGTTCTAATAGTTTACTAACCAATGCAGGTGAAACTGAATCAAAAGGTCTTGAAGCATCCTTAAAACTCACTCCAATCAGTAATAAAACCTGGTTAGTGAGCATTGGTGCCACTTATACTTATAGTGATAACAAAGTAATAGCTATACCCAGTGGTTTAACTAAACTTACTTTATCAGCTTATGGCGATGGAACTGGTTCATATGCAATTCCGGCATACCAGTTTCCTGAAATTATGGGATATGACTATGTACGCCATAACGGAAAAGTAGTGGTAGATCCTTCCAGCGGGATGCCTCAGGTAAATCAAACTATCGTAACATTAGGTAATGCCAACGCCAGAAATATACTTTCTTTTACGCCTTCTGTTACTTATAAAGCATTTACCCTTGCTGCTGTATTTGAATATCGCGGTGGATTTAAAAGATATAACAGTATAGGATTTGATATGGACTGGTCCGGAATGGGAATCCGTACAGTTGAATTTAACCGTCAAAGATTTGTTTTCCCAAATTCAACTTATCAGAATGCTGGTGGTACCTGGGTTGATAATAAAACAGTCCTGATTAGCGAGAATGGTAATGGTAATGGTGGTTTCTGGACCGATGCAACAGAAAATTATAATGTTACTTCTAACTATATAACCAATGGTGCATTCTGGAAGTTAAGAGAGTTGTCTTTATCTTACAATGTTCCTCATGAACTGCTTGCAAAAACTAAAGTAATTAAATCAGCTACTATTGGCCTTCAGGGTAGAAATTTATTCCTTTGGGTACCTAAAGATAATTTGTATACTGATCCTGATTACAGTGATACATCTACAGGAACAAACAGTGGTAATGGTATCGGCCTAACAGGTTACCAGCAACCTCCTTCCCGTTATTTTGGTTTTAACGTATCTGTTAATTTTTAATTTATCAACACATGAAAAAAATAATATTAATATTAACCTTAATGATTTTTATACTTACTTCCTGCTCTAAGTATTTAGACATTAACACTAATCCGAATTCCGCTACCAGTGCAGATCCTAGTACGGTATTGCCTCTGGCAATAGTAAATACTGCAAGTTTTATATCTAATTTGAATAATTACGGATCCCAGACAGTAGGATATGCTGCTAATTCCGGTGGTTATGGTGGCTTCGGTTCCAGTTGGACTTATAACTATTTACCATCTGATGGTGAAGGGTACTGGGATTTGGGTTATACTACCCTGAAGAATTTAGCTAATGTTGCCACTGCAACTAAAGGCAGTGATGTTAATGCCTATTATAATGCAGCTGCTAAAATAATGGAAGCCTATATTTTTCAAAATCTGGTAGATGAGTTTAATGATATTCCCTATACACAAAGTTTGCTGGGTGCCGGTAATTTTCAACCCAGTTATGACAAAGCAACCAGTATCTATCCAAATTTAGCTTTATTATTAGATTCTGCCATTGCAGAGATTAATAATGCCAAATACCCTAATGCGATACCTACCGGAAGTGATCCATTATTTGGAGGTAATATGGTTTCCTGGAAGCAATTTGCCAATACATTAAAACTACGTTTAATTGTTCGTGCATCTTCTGTGGTAACTTTTACAAATAAGACCTTTAGTGCGGATGGATTTTTAACCGATGATGCCATAGTTAATCCTGGTTATACTTTAGCTAATTCATCTTCAGGTTCACAGGTTAGCCCATCATGGAATGCATGGGTAACCAATTATGCAGGCTCAAGACAAGGAAATGCATGGATACCTGCTTCTTATGTTTATGGATATTATGATGGACATAAATTAGTGGATCCGGCAAGAGGCTCTGCTATTTATTATAATTTCCCAAGCACTCCTTATAACCAATTAGGTGTTATGCCTCCCAATAATACACTTACTTCTCCAGCCACTGCAGGTGCATGGTACTCCGGAGGGGGTAGTGGTACTTCATTGGGTAATGCAATTGGCGTAATGAAAGGACCAAATATGGGAGAACCTTTATTATTGTTAGCCGAGTGTGATTTCTTACAGGCTGAAGCTGCTCTCAGAGGCATAATAAGTGGAAATGATGCCACTTTATTCAATAATGGTATTGTAGCATCTTTTACTTATTTGTATAAATCTCCTGCCAATAGTGTTATGGCTGGAATGAATCCTGCTGCTGATGCTGCTACTTATCAAAGTACAAATTCATCCAATTATTTAACAAATTATAGTTTGGCTGCAACCACTGCTCAGAAAACGGAAGCAATTATTACGCAGAAATATATTGCGTTGAACTTTATTCATGGTCAGGAGGCCTGGAATGAATATCGCAGAACTGGTTATCCGGTAAGTTCTTCCACTTTAATTAATAACCCATATGGTGCTATTGCTTCCACTCAGTCTCAGGCTACCAGAGCGGATCATTTACCTACCAGGTTACCATATCCGGCCAGTGAAGCGAATTACAATGCTTCTAATGTTCCACAAGGAATAAGTGTTTATTCTTCAACCATTTTTTGGGCACATTAATTTATATGAAATAATAAAAATTATAATATGCAAAAATATAATATTAATAAATTTATAGTAACTATAATTGTCCTTATTGGGATGAGTATAAGTTTTACTTCATGTTTAAAAGAAACTACCAATCCGCCTTTATATGGTTATAGCACACCAAATGTTATTGCTTTTCAGGATAACGGCGGACCAACAGGTGGAGGTGCCGGATATGGAAGTACAACTTCTCCATTTCCGCTCTATCAATTTGCTTTTGATGCAGCAACTTATGTAAAAAATGCAGCTTCTTTTAGCGCCATTATTATTTATGGACCAAATGGAACTGCACCAGAGGATATTACTGTGAATGTTGCATTTAGTCAGGCTGCACTGGATTCTTTTAATAATGTAAACAGCACTAACTATGTAAGCCCGGATCCCTCCATTTATAGTTTCCCGTCTTCTGTGGTTATTAAAAAAGGTCAGTCACAGGCTTATGTTCCAATACAATTAATAAATTCAGCAAAATTTAATTATAGTGCTACTTATGCACTTCCTATTGCCATTACTTCTGCATCTTATGGTGCAGTGAGTTCCAATTTTGCTTCTGAACTTAATTTGTTTGTTATAAAGAATCAGTATGATGGGGCATATTCATTGGATATTATGACACACGGCTGGGCTGCTTATGGCATATCTGATAACTTGCCAGGAAGTTACCCGGGTGGTATGGATTTAGTTACTGCAGGAGCTGCTTCAGTAACTTTGTATAATGGAACTACAGGGTTAGGAGCTTTGCAACCCGCTTTTACAGCCGGTAATGCAGGTGCCACTGGTTTTGGTGCAACTACACCTATGTTTACATTTGACCCCACTACCAACAAACTTATAAGTGTTGTAAACACCACAGCACCCGATAGCAGGAACAGGCAACTGACTTTAAATACTGCAGTGACTGATAGCAGATATGATCCTGCTACTAAAACAGTATATGCTGCTTATTTAATGACTCAAAACGGCAGACCTACACAATATATTTATGATACTTTAGTGTATACAGGCTCTCGTTAAGTATCATATTTTAATATATCTGGTTAAAAAACCTATAAAGCTTTATAAAGCTTTATAGGTTTTTTTATTGTAAGTAATTTTTTAAGATCATTTGCATGATTCAAATGAAACAAATGGAGTATATAGAATAAAATATCTTTGGTTTATAGTTATAATCATAGCCAGTTAATTCCTGAAATGAAAACCTTAACTTCGTATATTGTAGTTAAAATAACCAAGCTCATTAACCTTGAGTAGTTTTAAAAAAACGAATATTTATGCCAGAACAGCAACCCAATCAGTTAAATATAGAAATCAGCGAAGAAATAGCAGAAGGTTCCTATGCCAATCTTGCCATTATTACCCATAGCCATGCTGAATTTGTAATGGATTTTGTGAATGTAATGCCTGGCACACCTAAGAGCAAAGTAAAAAGCAGGATTATCTTTACTCCTATGCATGCAAAGCGTTTTATGAAGGCTTTGATAGATAATGTTGAAAAATACGAAGCCATGAATGGATTGATTAAAGACCTGGAACAGATTGAAATACCCATGCATTTTGGTGGGCCAACAGCGCAGGCATAGTTGGGAGGCGGCAGTTTGGAGTCAGTAGTCTCTGGAGTTAGGAGTCTGGAGTTATATGAATTTATCTGGATTATGGATCATAAACCAAATTAATTTACCTGTTTCGGTATTTAATGCAGTTAATCGCTGATATAGTTCAGTTGTAATATACATACAGTCTTTTGCGAAATCCAACCATATTTGTGTTTCTGTATTTTCAGTTTCTGAGTCATTTAATTTGCTAATAAAATAATCTTTATACCTTTTTCTTTTATAAGCTTCTGCGATATTAGCACATACAGACCTTGAGGATCTTCTAATCTGATCAGTTAATGAAAATTTCTCTTCACCCGGAAATCCCTTTGTTATCTGAAATATTTCCATTGCAATGGCATAAGATTTCTGAAATGCCAGCAGGTCTTTATAAGTTCCCATAAGAATTTTAATTGAATTTTATTATCAAACTCCCGTCTCCTGACTCTTAACTCCTGACTCCCGTCTCCCGCCTCCTTTCCCCCTTCTCTCAAAGCATTCCCTCGTCTGCAAAGCTGAAATAGCCTTCATCACTTACAATAATATGATCCATTACCGTAATATCCAGGAACACGGAGGCATCTTTAATTTTCTGGGTTAATAATTCATCCTGACGGCTGGGTTTTAAATTGCCACTGGGATGGTTATGTGATAAAATGATGGATGTGGCATTGTATTGCAGTGCTTTTTTAAAAATAATACGCGGATCAGCTACTGTACCGGTAATACCTCCTTCGCTGATAATTTCATGTTGCAATATTTTATTGGCCCTGTTTAAGAAGACTACCACAAATACTTCATGTTTCTTATACTGAAACAATGCCTGCAGGTAAGAAGCAATATCTCTGCTGCCGGTAACCACTTCTTTTTTATGGGTTTCGGCATTCCGGCGGTTACTGAGTTCCAGTGCTGCGCAAATACTGATGGCTTTAGCTTCACCAATACCCTTAATTTTAAGCTGTAATATTTCTTTTACGGAAAGGCGGCTTAATTTAAGTAAGTCATTATTAACACATTGTAACAATTCTTTGGAAAGGTCTACCGCAGATTTCTGCACCGTTCCGTTATTTATTAAAATAGCCAGTAATTCTGAGTTGCTGAGTGCTTCTGCACCTTTCAGCATCAGTTTTTCACGTGGGCGATCGTCGTTGGCCCAGTGCTTAATAGAAATTTTTTCCATGAATGACATAATTTTATAATAATCATTCCGGAGGGAGGATGCAAACGCTTACATGGTGTCAAATAAAGAAATAAAGTAACGTAAAAAATTGCAATTCCTTAAAATCATTTTCCTTGCTGGGATTAGTGATTTATCTTCGCGCCAATTCCAAAAAAATATGAATCCGTCTGTAAAAATATTTTCGGGCATCAGTTCTAATAAGCTGGCAGAAAAAATTGCCAAGCGTTTTGGTGCTCCGCTGGGAAAAATAAATATCCAGAAATTCAGTGATGGGGAATTTCAGCCCATTTTTCTGGAGAGTGTGCGAGGCGACTATGTTTTTTTGGTACAGAGTACCTTTGCCCCTTCAGATAATCTGATGGAATTGCTCCTGATGATTGATGCGGCAAAAAGGGCCAGTGCTTATAAAATTATAGCCGTAATACCTTATTATGGGTATGCACGTCAGGACAGAAAAGATAAACCCCGTGTAGCCATCGGAAGTAAACTGGTAGCTACTTTACTGGAAGCCGCAGGAGCTGACAGGGTGATTACCATGGATTTACATGCGCCTCAGATACAGGGTTTCTTTGATATTCCGGTAGATCACCTGGATAGTTCGGCAATTTTTATCCCATATATTGAGCAACTTAAGCTGCCAAACCTTACCTTTGCCGCCCCCGACGTGGGTAGTACCAACAGAGTGAGGGAAATTGCCAGTTATTTTAATGCCGAAATGGTGATTTGTGATAAGCACCGTAAGCGTGCCAACGAGATAGCCAGCATGGTAGTAATTGGGGATGTAAAAGGAAAGGATATAGTGCTCATTGATGATATATGCGATACAGGAGGCACCCTTGCAAAAGCCGCTTCCCTGTTAATGGAGAAAGGAGCAAAAAGTGTAAGAGCCTTGTGTACACATCCTGTTTTAAGCGGTAATGCATATGCAAACATTGAAAAAAGTGTGCTGGATGAACTGGTTGTTTGCGATACAATACCATTGCAACAGGAAACACCAAAAATAAAGGCCCTTTCTGTTGCTGATCTTTTTGCTATTGCAATACGCAATGCTTACGAAAATAAAAGTATAACCAGTTTGTTTATACATTCCCAACTAAGGGGAAGGGATAAATAAAAAGGTTTAATAAGTATTTAATAAAACAAACAATAATGAAAACAATTACAATCGAAGGACAACTGAGGACCGAGCTTGGCAAAAAAGCCACCCGCCAGATTCGCTCTCAGGAATCAGTGCCAGGTGTAATTTACGGGGGTGCTGCAGAAGTTAATTTCTCTGCTCCTGCAAAGGCTTTAAAAGGCCTGGTGTATACACCTGAATTCCAGTTAGCAGAAGTGAATGTTGATGGAAAATCTTACAGATGCATTTTGAAAGACCTGCAATTTGATAAGGTTTCAGACGAATTAATTCACATTGACCTGTTAGAACTGGTAGACACTAAGAAAGTGGTAGCTACTTTACCCATTAAATTTACCGGTGTATCTATCGGTGTTAAAAATGGTGGTAAATTAATTACCAAAATGAAATCTTTAAAAGTGAAGACTTTACCTAAATACCTGAAAGAGTTTATTGAGGTAGATATTACCACTTTGGATTTAAATGGCAATATCAGGGTAGAAGATGTAAAAGAACCGCATATTGAAGTGATGAACTCACCTCGTATTCCTATTGCATCTGTTGTATTAACAAGGGCATTGAAACAGGAAGAAGCTGCTACGCCTGCCGCAGGTGCTAAAGCTGCTGCTCCTGCTGCTGCAAAAGCTGCACCAGCTGCTGCTGCACCAGCCAAGAAAAAATAACACAGATTATTTTTTATACAATCCCCTGCATATTAATTGCGGGGGATTTTTTTTGTCTGCTAAATATTTATTTTTACAGTAATGAATAAATTTCTGATCATCGGTTTGGGAAATATAGGAGAAGAATACCACCGCACCCGTCATAATATTGGTTTTGATGTGGTGGATGCGTTTGTATTGAAACATGGGGGCATGTTTCAGTTATCCCGTCTGGCTTATATGGCCGAAGTAAAATGGAAGGGTAAAATATTTATTTGTATTAAACCAACCACTTATATGAACCTGAGCGGAAAAGCATTTAAATACTGGATGGATAAGGAAAAGATAGCAGCAGAACAAACTTTGACGATAGTAGACGATATTGCTTTACCCCTGACTAAATTAAGGCTCCGACCATCGGGCAGTGATGCCGGGCATAACGGATTAAAGGATATACAGCTTACGCTGGGTACAGATATTTATCCTAAACTCCGGTTTGGGGTTGGTAATAATTTCCCAAAAGGCATGCAGGTAGAATTTGTTCTGGGCCGCTGGCTTAAAGAAGAACAACCTATTGTTCAGAAAAAAATAGATGCTTCTATTGAAATTATTGAACAATTTGCCGCCATTGGCATTGAAAAAACAATGAATTCTGTAAATAATTTAACTTTCACATAATAATCAACCCTCTTTCACAGTTATAGTACAGGAAATATAATTCAAGTAACCACCTAATACAGTTACCGGGTTAATCTTAGCCCACCATGTTAAGGGTTGCTTAATTACTATTCAATGTAATAATTATGAAAATATTCTGCGTTGGGCGGAATTATGCAGATCATGCTAAGGAGTTAGGGAACGAAGTTCCTGAAGACCCAGTGATTTTTATGAAGCCAAAGAGTGCTTTATTACAAAGTCACACTCCATTCTATTATCCTGAATTCTCTAATGAACTTCACTACGAAGTGGAGATCGTTTTGCATATTGCTAAAAACGGTCGCTATATCAATGAAAAACAAGCTTCCAGGTATTATAATAAATTAAGTATAGGGATTGATTTTACAGCCCGTGATATTCAGGCAGAACTGAAAAAGAAAGGGTTACCCTGGGAAAAGGCTAAAGCCTGGGATAATTCGGCAGTGGTAGGCACCTGGATTGACTTAACACCCGAAATATTAAAGAACCCTGTTCAGTTTTCATTGAAAAAGAACGGGGAATTGGTACAGAAGGGTATCAGTACGGATATGATATTTTCTTTTGATCATATAGTGTCTCATATATCAAATTATTTCTCACTCAATATAGGCGACCTGGTATTTACAGGAACACCGGCAGGGGTGGGAGAATGTGTGGTGGGAGATGTGCTGGAAGGTTTTTTTGATCAGACGAAAATGTTCGAAATAGAAATCAAGTAAAAATTAATAACCCTCACTTCTGAATACAATGTTGAACCGCGATACCTTAATGAAAGCATATCAGCTGATGGTGACCGCAAAAGCCATGAGCGATACATACGAGGCCAACCGCCAGGTATGTAAATATGTGCATTCTACCTCCCGCGGGCATGAAGCCATTCAGATTGCCACAGGTATGCAATTACTGGCATCCGACTGGGTAAGTCCTTATTACAGGGACGACAGTATGATGATTGCCACCGGTTTTACACCCTACGAACTAATGCTGCAGTTACTGGCTAAAGGGGATGACCCTTTCTCTGGTGGCCGCTCTTATTATTGCCATCCCAGCAGTAAAGCAGATGATAAACCAGGAATTATTCTGCAGAGCAGTGCCAACGGGATGCAGGCTATTCCTACCACAGGCCTTGCGCAGGGTATACAATATATTGAGAAGCAGAACCTGCTTCATTTAAGGAAAGATAAAGACGGATTGAATTCAGTTGTTATTTGTTCCATGGGTGATGGTGCTATAACAGAAGGTGAAGTAAGTGAAGCTCTGCAGTTTGCAGTTTTAAAACAATTACCGATAATTTATTTAATACAGGACAACCAGTGGAGTGCCAGTGCCAGTGCCGATGAGATCCGGGCGATGAATGCATTTGAATATGCAGATGGGTTTAAGGGGTTGAAAAAAATACAGTGTGATGGCAGTGATTTCATGAGAAGTTATGATACCATCAGTCAGGCTATCTGCTATGCCAGAAATGAACGTAAACCGGTATTAATCCATGCAAAAGTGCCCTTACTGGGGCATCATTCCAATGAATTAAGAAAAGAGTTTTACCGTGACAGGGAAGATCTGCTGAAACACGGTTTATACGATCCCATACCTAAATTAAGGTTAACCTTAATTGGTGCCGGTTTTAATGAGCATGAAATTAATGAAACAGAATCTATAGCGCTTCGAGAGGTAAATGAGGCTTTTGAAAAAGCGCAGGCAGCTGCAGAACCAGATATCAAAACAGTGGAAGATCATGTATTTGTTTCTACCACTGCTACGGATGAAAAAGGACAGCGTGCACCTAAATCAGCCGATAAGGTATTGATGGTAGATGCTGCTATCCATGCTATTGAAGAAATTATGGACGAGCATCCGGAAGCGGTATTGTATGGTCAGGATGTTGGAAGGCGTTTAGGAGGTATTTTCAGGGAAACAGCCACACTGGCTGAAAAATTTGGAGATGCCCGTGTATTCAATACAGCTATTAAAGAAGCATATATTGTTGGTTCTACGGTAGGGATGAGTGCAGTAGGTTTAAAACCAATTGTGGAAGTACAGTTTGGTGATTATATGTACCCTGCTTTTAATCAGCTGGTAACGGAAATATCCAAATCCAGTTATTTAAGTAATGGCAAGTACCCTGTAAACATGGTATTGCGCATTCCGGTAGGCGCTTATGGCGGCGGCGGGCCATACCATAGTGGAAGTATTGAAAGCACTTTATTGACCGTAAAAGGGATTAAAATAGTGTATCCTTCCAATGCAGCCGATATTAAGGGATTAATGAAAGCTGCATTTCTGGATCCCAATCCGGTGATTATGCTGGAACATAAAGGATTGTACTGGGGTAAAGTTGCCGGAACGGAAGATGCCAAATCAACTGAACCTGCAAAGGATTATGTACTGCCATTAGGGAAAGGAACGGTATCTCTTGCAGCAGACCCTCAGAAAACAAAGAAAGGAGAAACAGTTTGTATTATTACCTACGGAATGGGTGTACATTGGGCAAAGAATGCAGCGCAAAAGTACCCCGGGCAGGTGGAAGTGGTAGATTTAAGAACTTTATATCCGCTGGATGAAAAACTGATTTTTGACACGGTAAATAAGCATGGAAAAGTAATTGTACTGAGTGAGGAACAGCAGAATAACAGCTTTGCAGAAGCATTATCACTCCGTATATCCAATAATTGCTATCATTTTCTGGATGCCAAGGTAGAAGTGGTAGGGGCACTAAATTTGCCTGCAGTACCACTGAATACGGGCCTTGAAGCAGCTATGTTACCCACCATTGAAAAGGTTAGGGACAGAATTACTAAACTTTTAGCGTACTAATTACAATCATTTTGCGGAATCCCTGTATATTTGCAACCCCAAAAGGAGTGGCTTACTCCGGGAGGGCAGAAATGGCGGGGTAGCTCAGGTGGTTAGAGCGTTGGATTCATAACCCAAAGGTCTCGGGTTCAACTCCCGATCCCGCTACATTAATAATCAAGCAGTTACGATTAATAGTCATGACTGCTTTTTTATTTGGTACAACATAGGTACAACAAATAGATTAATAAAAAATTGAAATCAGGAAATAGTAAACAAGTAAAAAAACACTTAAATGGTTAAGTTGCTTTTGAAATTTAGTGAATTGCAATAATTAGCCCTGTACTAAATCCAATAGATTGCTCATTTTGTTTTTGAAATTCATAATCATAATTAGGTTCTAAATAAAAGCCAATTGTTTTTTTAAAAGGCCAGTACATTAAATCAACTGCAATTTCAGCACTTAAGGAATGATTGTTACCTGAAAAAGACCATTGTGGGCCTGCGCCAACCATTACTTCAATTTTTTTAGAAATTTCATATGGTTTTTTAAAAAGTAAATCGAACTGCCAGTTATAATTTGGGCCATTATAATACTGCGATGCTCCAATTTCTATTTCCAATTTTTCTTTTACAGGGGTGAATTCTATTCCGATTGTGGGCCCTATTAAACAATTAGGGCGTATTAAATCCCAACTAGGTGCAATACCTAATTCCATTATTGCTACAGGCTCTTTTTCTTTATTCAAATTCGTATTGTTTAGACCTTGTGCATGTAGATTATTAAAACCAAATAGTAAAAAAATTAAAAATAACAGGAAAAAGATCTTATGTATTTTTTTATGCTTTACTGACATCGTTTATGTATAGCTACAAATGTATAGTTTATAATTGTTATTTCTATTTTAATACCTTCACACTTTTAAGTAAGTTTAGAATTACCTATTAATACTGCAGATAAATATACTGATGATTATCAAAAGCCTTTCCCGCAAAGAAAATACAGCGCAATTGCTGACTTATCTTTTTGCTAATGAGGAAAAGCTTTCTATTCCAACTCATAAACTCCTTATTGCATCTATAAGAATAGTTTGAGAGATAGCGTATTTTCTAAACAACTCTGATACTGATTGATCCCCTCTATGGGCTTCCATTTCATTCGTAATCTTTTGTTCAGAAT
>Ga0364860_10506_pt1 | contig 23251 bp, 16 predicted proteins | sample ExccelAu500001D4_FD_206916 | JGI IMG/M metagenome (GOLD analysis project Ga0364860, IMG submission 206916) | Enriched cells from Trout Bog Lake Hypolimnion, Wisconsin, USA - BchlTB.Aug20.5000.01 .D4 | ecosystem: Environmental > Aquatic > Freshwater > Lake > Hypolimnion/Profundal zone | place: USA... | reverse complement strand
CTGTCATGAGATCAAACGAATAAATTTAGTTCTGAATACTAAAACCAGATTTTTAAATGGTTAAGCATAAAAAGTGTTTTTGTAGTTGTAATAAGTAAAAAATGGCGTACAAATCAATGAGGCTTAATTTGTTTAAGGGGATTTTATTTCTTTTTTTTTATTGTTTTAATATTCAATTACTTTCTGCTGCTGATATACCTGTTAAATATCTTGGTATAGAACAAGGTTTGTCTAACAATGCAGTTATTAGTATCAATCAGGATCATAATGGATTTATGTGGTTTGGTACTTATGACGGGCTAAACAGATATGATGGGTATGGATTTAAAATATTTCATAATATTATTGGCGATAATACCTCACTTTCTATAAATAATATTTATTCGATTGAAGCAGACTGGAATCATAATTTATGGGTTGGAGGGCAAAAGGGACTTAGTGTTTATGATCCTGTTAAATCTATATTTTCTTCGGTAAAATATATTTCTCAGTCAGGTTCAAAAGAAACATTGCAAGATAACATCCATACAATTAAATCTGTAAACCATGGAATTATGCTTGTAGGAACTCAGCATAATGGATTATTGGAATTTGTAAAAGATTCAAAAGTTGGAATACAAAGAATACTGAATCAAAAAGATGTAAATTATGATGTAACTGCAATTGCTTTCGATACAAGTGAAACACAAATCTGGGTATTTATACAACACAGGGGATTGTATTTGTATGATTTAAAAAACGGGAAATTAATTCTGGTAAATAATTTAATTAAGCAGGCAAATTGCATAAAGGTTGATAAAAAAGGGCAATTATGGCTCGCAAATGATTATGGACTTTATCTGTATAATGAATTAACTAAATCATTTTCTAAAAGTTATTTACCAATAAAAAGTTCAATAATCACCCTTTGTTCTGATAAATACAATAATTTATGGATTGGTTCGGATGGTGCAGGCCTTTGGCTGTTATCATCTGGTGAAAGCTTGGCAAAACCTTATGTTTCAAATAAGGGTAAATCTCTGGTAAACAGTAATTCTATTTATGCAATTTATGAAGATATTGAAGGACGTAAATGGATTGGTACATTAAGGGGTGGCATTAATATAATTGAACCTGAAAATAATTATTTTGAAAATATTACTTACCATAATGCTGGAGAAAATAATTTAGTAGATAATTTCATACTTTCATTTTGTGAAGACGATAAAAAAAATGTATGGATAGGTACTGATGGCGCTGGATTACGATATTGGAATAGAAGCAAAAATACATTTACAGAATATAAATATAACCCTGAGGATAAGCATTCTATCAGTAGTAATTTTATTACAAGTATCATAAAAGATTATTTAGGAGATTTATGGATAACCACATGGTTTGGCGGATTGAGTAGATTGCAAAAAAGATCTAATACTTTCGAAAGATATACCTGCTATAATTCAAAAACTGATGCCGAGGAAAACAACGTATGGCTCGTATATGAAGATTTACAAAAAAGACTTTGGGCAAGTGCAACTAATGAGGGTAGTTTGTATTTGTTTAACAGAAAGTCTAACAGATTTGAGCTATTTGATAATAATATTGTAAATCTTCAAAGTATTGCAGAAGATAAAGAAGGAAATTTTTGGGGGGGAAATTATGGTTCATTGATTAAAATTGATAGGGTTAGTAAAATAAATAATACTTATACAATTGGATATCCGGTTCGCTGTATTCATGAGGACCAGAAGAATAATTTTTGGATTGGAACACAAGGTGGTGGACTTTTATTATTTGATCGGCGAAACGGTCATTATATCCGATATACAACTAAAGAAGGATTACCAAGTAATACTATTTTACGTTTCCTAGAAGATAGTAATGGCAATTTATGGTTAAGTACTTACAATGGCTTGTCAAAATTCAATATTCAAACCAGGTCCTGCAGAAATTTTTCGCAAATGGATGGGTTACAATCAAACCAGTTTAGTTTCAATGCGGCATTAGCATTATCCTCAGGTGAATTTCTTTTTGGTGGTATAAAAGGATTTAATCAATTTTTTCCAGACAGTATTCAATATCATTCAGAGACTCCTGCGATTTTTCTAAATCAGCTGAAAGTCAATAATATACAAGTGGAAAGTGATAATACAATTGTTACCGAAAGGGAGTTGGAAAAAATAAATCAAATTACTGTTCCATTTGACAAGGCAGTAATATCAATTGAATATATTGCACTGACTTATAATGCAAGGGATAAAATTAGTTACGCTTATTTTCTTGAAGGCTGGGATAAAGGTTGGAATTATGTAAATGATCTAAGAACAGCAAACTATTCAAAATTACAGGAAGGTAAATATGTCTTTAAATTAAAAGTAACTAACCCTGATGGAAAATGGAGCAAAGAAACGCAGCTCTTAAAAATAATAGTATTACCACCCTGGTATCGTTCCTGGTGGGCCATTTTATTATATGTATTAATATTTTCACTTTTCGTATATATTTATATATGGTATACTAAAAAGCAGGAAAGATTAAAATACGAAATTAAGCTTGCTCATCTGGAAAGTGAAGAAGAAAAAAAGTTGGTTGAGAAAAAAGTAACTTTTTTTACAAATATAGCACATGAATTCAGGGCTCCATTAACATTAATAATTGATCCTCTGAAAAGAGCTATCAACAATAAAGAGAATGTGACTGATAAGAATGATTTGACTGTTGCACACAGAAATGCTAGACGACTACTGAGCCTTGTGGATCAGCTTCTTCTTTTCAGAAAGGCCGATACCGGGAATGATGTATTGAAAATTTCCGAGTTAAATATTGTCTTCCTTTGTGATGAAGTATTCCAATGTTTCACACAGCAAGCAAAAACAAGAAAGATTAACTATAGTTTCATGGCATCACAAGATGATATTGGAATTTATGGGGATTATGAAAAGATTGAAATTGCACTTTTTAATCTTTTATCTAATGCTTTTAAATTTACGCCTGATAACGGCTCTATTTTGTTTTCTGTTTCTCAAAATGAATCTGAAGTTATGATTAGTGTTAAGGATTCTGGTTGTGGTATAGGAGAAGCTGATGCAGATCGAATTTTCGAAAAATTTCAACAAGCCAATTCTCCGGAACTTCAAAAAACGGGTTTTGGGATTGGGCTTTACCTGGTGAAACATTTTATTGAAAACCATAAGGGTAGGATAACTTTTACAAGTAAAGAAACAGAAGGCAGTACTTTTAATTTATTTCTATTAAAAGGTAAAGATTATTTGACAGGTAATTATATTATGCTTGGGAATAAAAACAATTTTGAATTGTTTAATGAATTATTAGAAGAAAGTGCTGTAGATACTACAAAGCCAATTACTCCGATTGCTGGTAAGTTGGCTGAGGAAGTTGTTACCGATAAGAAAATAATTTTAGTTATTGATAACGATAATGAAATGAGGAAATATTTAATACATCTTTTTTCACCTAAATATTTTCTTTATAGTGCGGAGAATGGGAATGAGGGCATGGAATTGGCAGTTAGGTATCTGCCGGATTTAATAATTTGTGATATCAATATGAATGGTATGAGTGGTATAGAATTGTGTGCAGAAGTTAAACATTCAGAAACACTTGATCATATCCCTGTTATTTTATTAACTGCTGCGACCAATGAGGAGATTAAATTAAAAGGGATTGAGGTTGGGGCTGATGATTATATTACGAAGCCTTTTGATAGTGATCTGTTGCTGGCCAAAGTGGAAACAATAATAAAAAATAGAGGGTTACTCAGACGGTATTTTATGGATAGCATTACTTTAAAAGAAACTCCAGTAAAGGTACCTGCTGAATTTCAGGAGTTTTTAAGAAAATGTATTGGGGTAATTGAAGAAAACATAGATAATGAGGAATTTTCAATAAAAAAATTTTCTAAAGCCATGGGAATGAGCCATTCAGGGTTGTATCAGAAGGTTAAAGCTATTTCGGGTCAAACCCTTAATGCTTTCATTCGTTCCATTCGTTTGAGAAGGGCGGCTGTTTTAATGTTAACAGAAAATATGAATGTAAACCAAGCTGCTTTTCAGGTAGGTATTGGGGATGTAAGATATTTTAGGGAACAATTTGTAAAACTTTTTGGAATTACTCCTTCTGAATATATAAAAAGACATAGGAATACATTTAACAGCGATCTTAATACTATTCGGGAAGTCTAGAATTAGTTTACATTGAAAACTTATCAAAATTCACCATAAGTTAATTTAATAACTCTTTTTTCTTTTTATTTATATATCCGGACTTATTCTTTTTTACTTCTTTCAATAGTACTTTTATTTCAAAAGGAATAGGCATATATATTTCTGACCACAAGTGAATTTCAATTAGTATTGGATAAAGGTCAATCCCTTTTATAGACAGTTTGTAAAGAACTTTAGCTTTACTATCCGGGTGTTCCAGTTTTTCAATGATACCATTTTCTTCTAAAGATTGTAGCCTTGATGCCAGAATATTGGTAGCAATGTGTTCAGGTGACTTTAAAAAATCGCCATAAGTGCAACTTTTATTCAACATCAAGTCTCTTATAATTAGCAATGACCATTTATCTCCCCAAATATCAAGAGAACAACTAATAGGGCATTCTGACCTTTTTTTATTGAGCATTAAATTTATTTTTTTTAAAAAAAATACACTTGCAAAACGAAAGTGATTATTATATTTGCACTTGCAATATGCAAGCAAAATTATAAAAAAAATAAAAAATGAGCAAAACGATTTTAATTACAGGAGCATCACGGGGTTTCGGGAAAATTTGGGCTGAAGCTTTTTTAGAAAGAGGAGATAATGTGATTGCTACAGCCAGAAATATTGAATCACTAAATGATTTGGTTGCCAAATATGGGAAAACTATACTTACGCTTCAATTGGATGTAACCAACAGAAAACAATGTTTTGACGTAATAAGTAAAGCACAGAAACATTTTGGAAAACTTGATGTTTTGATTAATAATGCAGGATATGGTCTATTTGGTACAATAGAAGAAGCAAATGAAAAAGAAGCTAGAGACCAATTTGAAACCAATTTTTTTGGAACATTGTGGATGACCCAAGCAGCTATTCCTTTAATGAGAGATCAAGAATATGGACACATCATTCAGGTTTCCAGTGTTTTAGGAATTGCAACAGTGCCACTTTTAGGTCTTTATAATTCAACAAAATGGGCTATTGAAGCTTTTAGCGAAACTATGTCAGTCGAGGTAAAAGGATTTGGAATTAATACGACTCTTATTGAACCTATTGCTTATGCAACTGATTTTTCAGGAGCTTCTGGTGTAAAAAGCAGGCCATTAGAAGTTTATGATGGTTTTAAATCTTTTGTAAACGAGCAACTTAAGACGATGCCTTATGGCAATCCTTATGCAACCGGAGATGCCATCTTGAAAATTGTTGATGATGAAAATCCACCACTTCGGGCTTTTTTTGGTAAAACAGCATTGTCATGGGTGAAACAGGTTTATGAAAAACGATTATCTGATTGGGAAAAACTAAAAGAGTTGTCTGAAGCAGCTCATGGATAATATTCTTTTGTTAATATCATTTAAGAAGAATCTTCAATTTCTAAAATGTTGATTCTTCTTAAATTAATTTGATTTTTAGAAAATAAGCAAATAGTGTTAGTTCATGTTGAAACTTTAGGTACTGATTAAGAAGTATCCTCCAAAATAGGGCTTTGGCTACCTGCATTGGAAAATGGAATTTTGTGAAGTGTAAATGAGTTTAATTCTTAACATACCATGACAGCTGATTTATAAATGCAGGGGGAGAGTTGTCAGAACAAATAATTTCCAAATATCCTAAAAGGGACTTTAATAGTCAATATTGTAATTTTACCACCTATTTTTTCGCATTTTACCCCCTATACTCAGCTGAAAGTTGAGTGTATTTTGCAATCGTTAAATGAGCTTGAAAGTATCTTTTTGTTTTAGACATATATAAATTCTGGCTATTGCAAGTGGTATTGAAAGTGCATTTAATCATTTAATTAATTCTTATTCACTAAACTTTAAAACTTGTCATTATGAGAAAAAAAGAATGTATTGGGCATGTAGTCCAAATCAGAATTATAAATCTGCTGTTAGGTCGCAGATTTATAATTTTTTGTTTTTTGAACTTATTAGGGCTTGGACTTATGGCCCAGCAAAAAGTTATTTCAGGAATTGTAAAGGACGGAGATATTCCGATTCCAAACGTTACGGTCAATGTAGAGGGATCGAATATAAATGTATTAACCAATAAAAATGGGGCTTTTACAATTAAAGCAGTATCCGGATCAGCTCTTAAATTTTCTCATATAAGCTACATAACCAAAAGGGTAGTGGTGAATGGGTCAGAAAAATTAGAAATTCTGTTAGAACCTTTAGATAATAAACTGAATGATGTGATTGTAATAGGTTATAATGCCCAAAAGAAAGCAACATTAACAGGTTCCATATCATCTGTAAAAGGAGATGAACTGGTTCAAAGCCCCCAACCCAATCTTTCCAATTCACTTGCTGGTCGTTTTTCCGGAATGGTCATAAATAACACTAGCGGAGAACCCGGTTATGATGGATCCTCAATTTTAATCAGAGGCCTTGCTACAACCGGAAGCAATTCAGTTTTAATAGTTGTGGATGGTGTTCCGGGCCAGATAGGTGGTTTGGAACGATTAAACCCAAATGATATAGAAAGTATTTCAGTATTAAAAGATGCATCTGCTGCAATTTATGGTAGCAGGGCTGCCAACGGCGTTATATTAATCACTACAAAAAGGGGTAAAACTGGAAAACCTGTAATTGATTATAGTTTCAACCAGGGATTTTCTTCGCCAACAAGAGTTCCCAAAATGGCAGATGCTGCAACTTATGCAAGTATACAGAATGAAATAGCTTATTATGATAATAATACAGGAGGGATGAATCAGTTCTATACTGCTGCTCAGATTCAAAAGTTTAAAGATGGTTCTGACCCTTTAAATTATCCTAATACAAATTGGGCTAATACTGTTCTTAAAAAAACGGCTTTACAAAGCAAGCATGATATTACTGTTGCCGGGGGGAATGAGAATATAAAATACTTTTTATCAGCCGGATTGCTTAGTCAGGATGGTATTTATAAAAATGGAGTAACCCATTATAATCAATATAGTTTCAGATCTAATATTGATGCAAATGTTTCTAAAAGATTAAAAGTAAGTTTTAACTTATCAGGAAGGGAAGAAGACCGCCTTTACCCTCAATCTGGTGCTGGTGATATTTTCAGATCAATTTACAGGGCATATCCAACTGTAGCAGCAAAATATCCAAACGGATTGATGTCAACTGGAATTGAAAACAATAACCCGGCTGTTATGGTAACCAGTTTGCCAGGAACCAACAGTAACCCCACGCTTATTTTTAATGGTATATTAAAAGGCTCATATTCAATACCTGGAGTTGCAGGTCTTTCATTGGATGGGTTTTATAGTATTGATAAATCAGATGCATTTGATAAATCATTTGCCACTCCCTACAATTTATACAATTATAATCCCAGTACTACTTCGTATTCAAAGGTTACATTGGGTGGAGTTGACCAATTAGCTACTTTATTTGAATCGCAAACAAATAGTTATCAATATGTTTCGAACATTAAGTTAAATTATGATCATCGATTTGGGCAGCATAATATTAATGCGTTTGTTGGATATGAACAAAGCAAATATCATCAGGATTATTTTTCTGCTTACAGGCTTCATTTCCCAACTGCAACTACACCGGATTTAGGCCAGGGAGGCACTGCGCCTACTGATCAAACCAACACTGGTAGCAGTTATAGTTATACCCGTAAAAGTTATTTGGGTAGGGTCGCATATAATTATATGGAAAAATATTTATTAGAATTACAAGGCCGTATTGATGGATCTTCCACTTTTGCACCTGGACACCAGTACGGATTTTTTCCATCCATTTCAGCAGGCTGGAGAATTACAAAAGAAAAATGGTTTAAGCCAATAAATGTAATAAATGACCTTAAACTGAGGGCATCTTATGGTACACTTGGTAATGATAATGTTGGCTTGTTCCAATATTTTGATAATTATTCATTAAACAGCCAGTATGTTATCAATGGAGTAATTCACCCAGGTTATGACCTTACTTTATTGGGAAATCCAGATATAACATGGGAGGTTTCTAAAAAAATGGATTTGGGATTAAATGCAGTTTTTTTAAAAGATTTTACATTTGAGTTTATTTATTTTGAACAGAAGCGCAGCAATATTCTTGCTGTTCGTAATAGTTCTGTTCCGCAATTATCAGGAATCAATACTGCTATCATCCCCTATGAGAATATTGGCAAAGTAAACAGTAATGGTATTGAAGCAAGTCTGGGCTATTCCAAAACTCTAAAAAATGGGTTTAGCTACCATATTTCCGGCAATTTTACTTATGCTAAAAATAAGATAATCAACATCGATGAAGCTGCAGGTACACCCGCCTGGCAAAAGCAAACCGGTAGGCCCTTGAATACTTACTTGTTGTATAATGCAATTGGTATTATGAGGTCAACTAGCGACCTTGCCAAATATCCGCATCCTACTTCCACCCCTAAATTGGGAGACCTGATTTATCAGGATTATACTAAGGATGGAAATATTACAGCGGATGATCAGGTACGTACAAAATATGGTAATATTCCTGAAATTACTTATGGTATCAGTCTTGGTGCAGGATATAAAAAATTTGATGTTTCAGTTTTATTTTCCGGACAAGCTAGAGTTAGCCAATATGTTCTTCCCGAAGCTGGTACTGTAGGTAATTTTTACAGTTCCTGGGCAAATAACCGTTGGAGCCCATCTAATCCTAATGGATCATTTCCAAGGGTAGATGACCGAGCTTCTTCATCTGTTAATGGTGGTTTATACAATAGTACATTCTGGCTTAATAATGCTTCTTTTATCCGTTTAAAAAATGTTGAATTGGGCTATACAATTAATCATTCAGTTTTGACCAAAAATAAAATATCCAGTTTACGTGTATTTGCAAGCGCATTCAATCTCTTTACAATAACTAAAGTAAAGGATTATGATCCTGAAGGTGTTAGCGGTTCTGGACAGTTTTATCCACAGCAAAGGATTGTAAACCTGGGATTGAATGTTAGATTTTAAATATTAAATATTTAATAAAATGAAAAGTAAATATATATTATATATAATTGCATTTATGATAGCTGGAATATTTTCTTCCTGCAAAAAGGATTTTCTTAACCTGGTTCCAACCAGCCAGATTTCAAGTGCATCTATCATTGGTGATTCAACTTTATTTGAAGATTATGTTATAAACCGGTACATGGGAATTAAAATTATAGATAAGGAAGGGGAAGGTACTCTGCCTGGTTTTGGAAGGGCATTTGAATACAGTATGTGGAGTTCCAATTCTGATGAATCCATATATAATAATGATGATGGAAGTTGGTTGATACAAAGAGGGCAAATTGCTCCTGAAAATTTAGGAAATGCAGGTGCGTTTTGGGGTAGAAGTTATCGTGGAATTCGAGATTGTAATTATGCTTTGAACAGTATAAATTCATTGAATATTAGTACTCAGCATAAGAATTACCTGATTGGAGAATTGCAATTTATCAGAGCATTTCGTTATCAGGATTTGATCCGTAATTATGGAGGAGTTGTACTGGTTGGAAATAAGGTATATAGCTTAACAGATAACCTCAGTGATTCAAGTATGTTTCAGCGCTCTTCTATCAAAGATTGTATTGCATATACTGTGGCTCAGCTGGATTCTGCAGCACAATTATTACCAATTAGCAATGATGGCAATATCTGGCAATTAGGCCGGGCTACTAAAGGCGCTGCTCTGGCCCTTAAATCCAGATTGCTATTATATGCAGCAAGTCCACTTTATAATGTAGGTACATGGCAGGATGCTGCGGCTGCTGCACTTGCTGTTATTAATTTGAATAAGTATTCTCTTCAAAATGATTACGGTTCGCTTTTTATCGACCAGAGTATGTCCAGCCCTGAAATTATTTTTGGCAGGCAATATACCATTGTTGCACGGCATGTATGTATGGAAATTGCAAATGGACCAAACGGATATGATGGTTGGGCTGGAAATACTCCACTTCAAAACCTTGTGGATGCGTATCAGATGAATAATGGAAAGGATATCACTGACCCAACATCCGGTTATGACCCACAAAACCCTTATCTGAACAGAGATAATCGGTTTTATACCACCATACTTTATAATGGGGCAACTTACCGGAACAGTACAATTGATGCTTTTATACCTGGTGGAAAGGATAGTAAGGATGGCCCTTCTAACTGGAATACCACAAAAACAGGTTATTATTTGCGTAAGTTTATGAATGATAATAATCCCATAGACAATCCCTGGTCATCTGCAGGCCAGCAACCATGGATATATATGCGTTATGCAGAGATATTGTTAAATTATGCGGAAGCTCAGAATGAAGCTGTTGGTCCGGATAATAGTGTATACCAGGCTATTAATCAAATCAGGCAGCGTTCCAGTGTAAATCAGCCTGCTTTGCCTGCAGGACTTACACAGGCTCAAATGCGGGGGGCAATCCGCAAAGAGCGTCAAATAGAGCTGGCATTTGAAGAACACCGTTTTTATGATGTACGTCGTTGGATGATAGCAGATGTTACAGAGAATGCGCCAGCTGCTGGTATCATTATCACTAAAAATACCAACGGCACTTTTACATATACTCCAAAAGTAGCACTGGATGGGAGATCCTTTAGTACTAAAAATTATTGGCTTCCTATTCCACGTTCAGAAATTTTGGCATCAAATAATCAGTTAAAACAAAATTCCGGATATTAATGATTGAGAAGAGGCAGCAAGTACTTATTTCTTCTGCCTCTTTTTCTTGTTATGTTTTTCAATTTAATACGCTCTGATATGAGTAAATATGTTTTAATGATTTCGGTGATATTTTTTTTAAGTTGTAAAAGAAATGTTGAAGCACAAATATCAATTCCAACTGAAACTCCCTTGATATTAGATACGATTACAACTTCAACAGTGAATTTTAAAGGACTGAATTGGGCCGATCCACGTGATAATTTTGTTGATGACTGGTTGGTACTTACTGGACTGAATAGTACAGACAATTATACTGCAACACTTGTCAAATCGGATAGCATATTAGCTGCATTCAGTTTAACAGGTGCTAATACCATTCGATTGCCTATAAACCCTCCAACTGTTTTACAAAATTGGTGGGCTTCATACAGAGCTGCAATTGATAGAGCTTCTGCAAAAGGAATGAAAGTAATAATAGCCTGTTGGGAAGGGGCTAGTTCCAAGGACGGCATAGTTGATAATGAATCTGCATTTTGGGAGATGTGGAATGAAGTAGTTAATAGATACAAGACTAATGCGAACGTATATTTTGAAGTGTTTAATGAACCTCATGGTTACAATATTTCGGAGCTCAAGGTTCTTTATTTGAAATGGTTGGCCAATTATGCTGACATACCTAAAAGAAGAATATTATTGGATGGTGTAGGGTACGCTAATGATGTTAACAGTATAGGTGATGATAACAGATTTGATAGTTGCCTATTATCATATCATGAATATACCTGGTTCGATTCTACATACAAGACAGTGGCCGATTGGGAAATGCCGGTAAAGACAATTAATTATCCAAAAAGAACAGTTGTAACTGAGTTTGGAATTCCAATGACAAATGGTAAAAATTATTTACAATCCCCCGGTTATGATGTGGAAATAACATATTTCCAGGGAATGACCAATCAAATGCATGACCTTGGTGTTGGTGGTGTTTATTGGCCTGGATTAAGAGCAGGCGATAGCTTTAGCTTATTAACATATAATGGAGTAACTGCAGCACTTACAACAAATAATATATCAGGAATAACAAGACTTCAATATGCCTGGGGTACAGGCAATATAGCACCTTTGAATGCATCTTTTACGCCTGAAAATTTATATAAAATTATAAATAGAAACAGTAATAAATCTCTTGATGTGAATGATACCTCTATTACAGCTATTATTAGTCAATGGGATTATTCAGCAAGTATCAACCAGCAATGGAAATTTACAAATCCTGAATATGGATATTTTTCCATAGTTAATACTTACAGCAATAAGTTTCTTTCTTCTAATGGGGCAGTCGGTACAAAAATTACACAAAATAATTTTAATGGGTTATCCAATCAACGATGGCAGATAATTGATATCGGATTTGGGTATTATAAAATTATTAATAAATCAACCGAGTTTGCATTAGATGTAAATGGTAGCTCCATTTTAAATGGAGGTGCTATTATTCAATGGAATTGGAATGACGGGATAAATCAGCAGTGGCAGATTTTACAATTATAGAGTTATATTGATATGGTTTTGCGGGTTTTATGGAATAAATAAATTTTGTTCTTGATGATAACATGAATCAATGAATATGTATAAACTAATACAGCAAAAACAAATTCAGAAATAGGAAACTAATATAAAAATGTTTATAAATGGGAAAAAGTATTTTATTATTCATTAGTTTGGTTTTGTCAGCTTTTTTTGGCTTTAGTCAGCAACCAAAACATAGATTTGAATTAGGAGATTCAGTTTTTTTATTGGATGGAAAGCCATTGCAAATTATTTCAGGAGAAATTCATTATCCCAGGGTGAACAAAGAAGCATGGAGGCAAAGAATGCAGATGGCAAAAGCCATGGGATTAAATACGATCAGTACTTATGTTTTTTGGAATTTACATGAGCCTATGAAAGGAAAATATGATTTTACAGGTAATAATGATATTGCGGCTTTTGTAAAAATTGCACAAGAAGAGGGTTTGTGGGTGATATTAAGGCCAAGTCCGTATGTATGTGCTGAATGGGAATTTGGTGGTTATCCCTTTTGGTTACAGAATGAAAAAGGATTGATTGTCCGAAGTAAAGAATCTCAATATTTAGAAGCATATAAAAATTATATTCAGGCTGTAGGCCAACAATTAGCGCCTTTACAAATTAATCACGGTGGAAATATATTGATGGTTCAGATTGAAAATGAATATGGCTCTTATAGTAATGATAAGAATTATCTTGATATAAACAGGAAAATGTTCATCGAAGCCGGGTTTGATGGTATACTATACACATGTGATCCGGCAGAAGATTTGAGCAAAGGATATTTACCAGGGTTGTTACCTGCCGTAAACGGATTAGATGATCCCGCAAAAGTCAAGGCTTTAGTTAAACAATATAATAATGGGAAGGGCCCATATTTAATAGCAGAATGGTATCCGGCATGGTTTGATTGGTGGGGAACAAAGCATCATACGGTAACTCCGGATAAATATGTTGCAACTTTGGATTCTGTTTTAGCAAATGGAATTTCTATCAATATGTACATGTTTCATGGAGGTACCACAAGAGGTTTTATGAATGGTGCTAATGATAAAAAAGAGATTAGCCCTTTTGAACCTCAAATTAGCAGTTACGATTATGATGCACCTTTAGATGAAGCTGGTAATGCAACAATTAAATTTATGAAATTCCGGGAAGTGATAAAAAAATATTTACCTGTAAACCAAACACTTCCTGAAGTGCCCAGAAAAAAAAATACCATCAGTATTCCTTCTATCCGATTTTCAGAAACATGTAGTTTGTTTGATGTCCTTCCTGAACCAAAATTAAACAATAGACCTCTAAGCTTTGAAGCATTAAATCAGGCATTTGGTTTTGTATTGTACCGTACTATTACTGATGGGAATATTTCAGGTGTTTTGAAAATCAAAGACCTGCGTGACTATGCAATAATTTTTATTAATGGAAAAAAGAATGGTGTTTTAGACAGAAGATTAAATGAGGATACCATAACTGTTTCTTTACCTAAAGGGAAGGTTGTTATAGATATTTTAGTTGAAAATATGGGCCGCGTAAATTTTGGTGAATATTTATTGAAAAATAATAAAGGAATTACAGAAAGTGTTTATTTAAACAAAAAAGAACTGAAAGGTTGGAAAATGTATTCTTTGCCTTTTGATGAAATTAAGAGTGAGGTTATTCGAAACAAAGGATATGTGGAAGCATCACCTGTTTTGAAAAAGGGAAGTTTTGATATTGCCAATATCGGGGATACGTATTTAGATATGAGTAACTGGGGTAAAGGCATTGTTTGGATTAATGGCCATAACCTGGGAAAGTATTGGAATATTGGGCCGCAGCAAACCCTTTATATTCCCTCCGAATGGTTAAAATCTGGTAAAAATGAAATTGTTGTTTTCGAAATGCTGAAGCCGGAAAAAACAGAGTTAAATGGAATAGAAAACCCAATATTAGATAAGCTAAACTAATTCTCTAATTGTAAGCAGTCTTGAATCCAATTTATTTAATTGCCATATGCAATAGTGATTTACACTCAAAGTGAAGAAGTTGCAGTTTAAGAAGTAAAAGATGATATAAGTTTTAATTGATTATTATTAATTTAACACTATATACTTGTGAGTAAATGAAAAGTGTATTCAGCAATTAGAAAAAACTTGAAATAACTTGGATTTCTTAAAAGTGCGATGATAAAACATAAAATATGTCTGTTGTATTCGATATTAAGAATGATCCACATAAGCGTTTAAATATTTTAACAGGTGATTGGGTTTTGGTATCACCTCATAGAAGTAAGCGCCCCTGGTTAGGGAAAGTTGAAACTTTACAGGATATTAAAAGGCCGGTATATGATCCGGAATGTTATTTATGTCCTACAAATACTAGGGTTAATAAAGAAGTTAACCCTAATTATCCGGGAGCATATGTATTTACAAATGACCATTCGGCCTTGCTGGAAGATACTCCGGTTGGCGAAATAGTTATTCAGAATGTTTTACAAGCTAAAAGTCAGAGGGGTATATGTAAGGTAATTTGTTTTTCGCCAAATCATAATGATACTCTATCCAGTTTAAGTGTAAACCAATTAAAGGAAGTTGTAGAACTATTGCAAAACGAATTTAAAATTCTTTCAAAAAAAGAATGGATAAGATATATACAAATATTCGAGAATAAAGGAGAAATTATGGGATGCAGTAACCCACATCCACATGGACAAATATGGTGCAGCGATGATTTACCTGTTGAAATTATTAAAGAAACAAAAATGCAGTTAGAATATTTTAATTATCACCATAAAAGCTTATTATCGTTTTATTTAACTGTAGAATTAGAGAAGGGAGAACGAATTGTATATTCAAATGATCATTTTGTTGCTATTGTACCATTCTGGGCAGTATGGCCATTCGAAACAATAATTATAAGCAGAAGACATGTAGGAGATATAACACAGTTTAATGAAATTGAAGTCATTTTGCTGGCTGATATTCTACATAAACTTACGAAAAGCTATGATAATTTATTTCAGACTTCATTCCCTTATTCTGCTGGTATGCATCAAAGACCGGTAAATGATGGAAATCACCCGGAATGGCATTGGCACATGCATTTCTATCCTCCTTTACTCAGATCTTCAACTGTTAAAAAATTTATGGTTGGTTATGAAATGTTAGCAAATCCCCAAAGAGATATTACACCTGAATTTGCAGCTCAGAAATTAAGGGAATCTGGGTATAACTGACTTGTAAAGTAAAAAAGAAACGTTAATGAATAAAATACTGGTAACTGGCGGTTGCGGTTATATTGGATCTCATACTATAATTGATTTAATTGAAAATGGATTTGATGTAATTTCAGTTGATGATAATTCACGTTCTACAACATATGCATTAAGCGCCATTGAAAGATTAACTGGTAAGTTGATTAAGAATTATACAATTGACCTGAAAGATTTTGATAGCACGCATACCATTTTTACAGATAACAAAGATATAACAGGTATTATTCATTTCGCTGCATTCAAAGCAGTTGGAGAGTCCTGTGAATTTCCAATAAATTATTATGAGAACAATCTGTTTTCGCTCATTAATTTGTTGAAGTGTGTAAAGGAATTTAAAGTGCCATATTTTGTATTTTCTTCTTCCTGTACAGTCTATGGAAATCCTGACTCTATTCCTGTGACTGAAAAATTTCCGGTTAAAAAAGCGGAAAGCCCTTATGGGTCTACTAAGCAAATGGCAGAAATAATCTTGCAGGATTTCTCAAAAACCGAATCAGCAACATCTGTTTTACTCAGATATTTTAATCCTGTAGGAGCACATCCAAGTATCTTGTTAGGTGAAATCCCTTTGGGTAAACCAATGAATCTGGTTCCTGTTATCACACAAACAGCTATTGGTAAATTGCCTGAAATGTTTGTGTGTGGGTCTGATTATCCAACCAGAGATGGTAGTTGTATACGGGATTATATTCATGTCAGTGATATAGCACATGCACATACACTCGCATTAGAATACCTAATCAAAAAGAAAAATAAAACCAATTGCGATGTATTTAATTTAGGCACAGGAGATGGCGTTACAGTTTTGGAAGCTATACAGATGTTTGAGCAGGTAAGTGGGGTAAAACTGAAATATAAAATAGGACCAAGGCGTTCTGGTGATGTTATAGCCATTTATGCCAATAACAATCTTGCAGTAAATGAATTGGGATGGGAAATTAAATACGGACTGAAAGAAATGATGGATACAGCCTGGAAATGGGAGCTTTTTTTAGATAATAAATTTAAGTAAAAACATAATATTTGATATGCAACAAGTAATCCAGTCATTTAGAAAAAATTTTCAAACTAAACCCAGGTTATTTTTTTCCCCAGGTAGGATTAATCTAATAGGTGAACATATTGATTATAATCATGGGTATGTTATGCCTGCAGCCATTGATAAAGGGATATGGTTTGCAGTTGCAGTCAACCATACCAATACGGCAAACTTTGTAAGCGTAGACCAGAAGGAGAGCTATTCCGTGGCATTGGATGCAGTTCAGAAACAAGATAGTTGGAAAAATTATGTATTGGGGGTTTTAAATGTGCTAGATGAAAATGATATAAAAATTGGTGGGTTTGATTGTGCGTTTGGCGGAAATCTACCTGTTGGTGCAGGTCTTTCTTCTTCAGCTGCAGTAGAAGGGGGCTTAATAATGGCACTTAATTCAATTTTTAAATTAGGAATAAGCAGAGTTGACCTGGCAAAACTTGCTCAGAAAGCAGAACATGGATATCCGGGAGTTAAATGTGGAATTATGGATCAGTTTGCAAATTTGAACGGAAAAAAAGATCATGTAATTTTATTGGATTGTGTATCGCTTGAATATAAGTATTTCCCATTGCAATTAAATGAATATTCTATTTATCTGATTAATACAAATGTGCATCATTCCCTCGCCAATGGCGAATATAATAAAAGGAGAGAGGAATGTGAAGAAGGGTTTTTTATTTTAAAAGAACATATTGGTGGAGATATTAATTCCTGGCGACAAATTACCTCAGAACAGGTTATTGCTTATAAATATTTATTGAATGACAGCGTATTTAATCGTTGTTTATTCGTAACGCAGGAAATATTTAGAACACTTAAAGCAGGGGAACTTCTAAAACAAAATAATTTAATTGAATTTGGGGAGCTAATGTTTCAAACGCACGAAGGTTTAAGCACTTTGTACAATGTTAGTTGTCCGGAACTCGATTTTCTGGTAGATAAAGTTAGACTTTTACCAGAAGTGATTGGTTCAAGAGTAATGGGTGGGGGCTTTGGCGGATGCACCATTAATATTATTAAAAAAGAAAAAGCAGATTCAGTGCTTAGTAGTATTATTTCTATGTACCATAAAAATTTTAATAAGGTTCCGGAAATATATGAAGTGGCCACAAGCAACGGCACTTTTGAAATTATATAAGATTATTGGCCCAAAAATACTACCCCGTACCATGTGAAAACAAGAAATGCTGAAGGAAAAACATTTGCATCAGAAAAATTTAGAAAATTTTGCTTCAAACTTTTAATATAAAAATCCCAAATCTTATATTTTTTAAAAGATTTGGGATTATGGAAGATTATTTTCAATATTACATTTTCAAACTTTCCATATCAATTACAAATCGGTATTTTACATCACCTTTTTCTAAACGTTTTAATGCCTCATTTATTTGTTGTACCTTAATCAATTCAATATCAGCTGTAATTTCATGTAGTGCACAGAAATTAAGCATTTCCTGAGTCTCAGCAATTCCACCAATATTTGAACCTGAAAAACTTTTTCTTCCCATTATTATATTGAAAGCACCAACCTCTAATGGTTCAGGTGGTAAACCTACTAAAATTAAAGTACCATCATGTTTTAAAAGTTTCAGGTAAGAATTGATATCATGTTTAGCAGAAACTGTATCAATTATAAAATTGAGTTTACCCAAGTATTTTTTCATGTGCTCCGCATCAGTTGATAGAACTGCATGATCAGCTCCCAGTCGTTTAGCATCTTCAACTTTAGAAGCTGATGTAGTAAAAACGGTTATTTCTGCCCCCATTGATTTAGCTATTTTTATGGCTAAATGCCCCAGTCCGCCAATTCCTAAAACCCCAACTTTTTTTCCGGGCCCTGCATTCCAGTGTTTCAAAGGAGAATATACTGTGATGCCAGCACATAATAAAGGTGCAGCAGCAGCTAGGTCTAAATTTTCCGGTACATGTAGCACATACTTATCTTCACAAACATATGTTTCTGAGAATCCTCCAAAAGTGACTCCTCCAAGATATTTGTCTTGTGAATTGAAAGAGAAGGTTGGAAATTGATCACAAAACTGTTCCAAGCCTTCGCGGCAACTATCGCATTCCTTACAAGAATCAACAATACAGCCAACGGCAGCTAAATCCCCAACTTTAAAGTTTGTAACATGGGTACCAATATGGGTAACCCGACCTACAATCTCATGCCCTGGTACAATAGGGAATGTGGTACCACCAAAATCATTTTTTATTTGATGCAGATCCGAGTGGCAAATGCCGCAATAAAGTATTTTCATTTCCACATCATGTGATTGTACTGTTCTTCGATTAATAGTCATTTCCCGCAAAGGTTGAGTTGCGTCTGAAGTGCCATATGCTTTTACCTGTTTTGTTTCCATAATTTATTTTTTATTTTACTGGTATTATTTCATTTAAACAATTGATTGCATTTAAAGTGCGTGGATAACCTACATAAGGTAACAACTGTGTCATCAAATTAATAAGCGTTTGTCTGTCATTTCCTACAGTAACATTCCCTGTTATATGACCTTTTATTTGGCTTTCTGTTCCACCCATAGCGATGAGGAATGAGAGGGTTACCATTTCTCTTGTTTTTACATCTAAGCCATTTCTACTTACATAATCACCAAAACAATTAGCAGACAAATATTTCTGAATATGTAATAAATCTTTTGGAGAATTCTTATACATATCATCTATGCGATTACCAAAAATCTCTTTTTGTAATGCTAATCCTTTTTCAAATCTTGTTTCAATGGTAGTGGTTGATTGACTTTCTAATGGTTGCACAATATTTCTCTCTTCAAATATTGCATTAGTTGCATAGATAAAGTCAATTACTTTAGAAATGCCTACATATGGTACAGATTGATACAATACTTCTTTTATTTCAATTGCAGTAATTCCAACATTTAAAGCTGCATTTACGAACATTTTATATTCAGTAAAGGCCTGACAACCTATAGTGGATGCCATAATCATCATTACACGGACTTTTGTACCCATTGTATCCTGTTTGATTACTTCATCAAAAGCGAAATTGTCAAACACTTCAATTAAATCTGGATCTGTATTTTTAGCTTTTGATTGATAATCAGGCCATAATTGATCATGATTTTTTATTGCATCACTCGTTAACATAGCTATAAAATTAAGGTTTACTTATTCCCAGATTTTCATTTTTATGCAAGGCTGGATTTGCAATTATAGTTGCAATAAATGCAGCGATGCTTTTGCGGGAAATAGCTGAGCCTGTTTCCGGTTTCCCTTTTTGTGTGATTGTATAATTTATTTCATTTGCATTGGTAAACCAATCTGGCCGCAAAATTGTATAATCCAAACCTGAAGCTTCAATTATATCTGCCAATTTTCTGTATGGAATTAAAACTGATTTCAAAGGTGTTTCATAAATTCCGATAGAACTGATAGCAATAATGCGTTTTATACCTGTTTCCTGCATGGCTTTTACAATGTTTTTGGTCATGCCTTCTAAATCACCTGCCAGGTTTACATAAACAATATCCTGTCCGGAAATAGCAATTTTCAATTTATTAAAGTCCATTACATTGGCTTCAATAACAGTGCAGTACGTTGTATCATTTGTAATGCGGTTTTTGTTTCTGGCCAATAAAGTCAAATGAACATCCGGTAATTTTTGTAAAGCATCAATTACATATTTTGCCAAAGTTCCACCTGCCCCTATTATAATTACGTTTTTCATTTACAAAATTGTTCTGAAGTATATTATTTCGTCTGAGGAGTTGGATACCGATCCCCCGTTATTTTAATTTTTGTAATATCACTGGTTAATTTGTTTAATTCATCAGGCGTGAATTCAATTTCAGCAGACCAAAGGTTTTCCTGCAAATGGGCTAATTTGGTTGTACCAGGTATAGGAATAATCCAGGGTTTTTGTGCCATTAACCAGGCTAATGCAACCTGTGCTGCTGTAAATCCTCTTTGATTACCAAATTCAGTTAATACATCAATGATGGCCCAATTGGCTTTAATAGCATCAGGTGTATAACGAGGTAAAGTTGGACGGTTATCATTGCTGGCTAAATATTTTGTACGTTCGTTTATATAACCGGTGAGATAAGCCCTGCATAAGGGGCTATAAGGAACAAAGCTGATTCCCAATTCTTCACAAACCGGAATTACATCTTCCAAAGGTTCTCTGGTCATTAAAGAAAATTCTGTTTGTAAGGCAATTATCGGTAGAACGGCATGCGCTTTACGAATATTTTGCGGGCCTGCCTCACTTAAACCAAAGTGTTTTACTTTTCCTTCCTTAATCAGGTCTTTTACTGTGCCGGCAACATCTTCTATTGGAATTTTTGGATCCACTCTATGCTGATACACTACATCAATTACGTCTGTATTTAACCTTTTTAAGGATTGTTCTACTACTTCCCTGATATGTGCAGGATGACTATTCAATCCGCCAGTCATCTTATTATTTTGAATATCAAAACCAAATTTACTGCAAAGAGTGATTTTTTTTCTGAATGGGGCTATGGCTTCTCCCACTAATGTTTCATTTGTAAATGGCCCATAGGCTTCCGCAGTATCAAATAATGTTACTCCCATATCATAAGCCTTCCTGATTAATGCTATCATTGGTTTTTTATCAGGAATAAAACTTCGGTTAAAACTCATTCCCATACAGCCTAATCCAAGTGCGGACACTTCAATTTTGTCTTTACCTGAACCTAAAAAACGGTGTTTGGTAAATTTGCCATAAGCTGCAGATTTAAGATTGTTTTTGCCAGTTGGCATATTAAATGCTGCGGTTGCAAAAAGTGAACTTCCTGCAAGAGCTCCTAATTTCAGGAAGTTTCTTCTGTTCTGATTTGACATCTTGAAAAGTTTGTGTTTAATAATAAATGATTATTTACCAACCCTGCTTTGTAAAGCAGCCGGATAGCGTTCTCCCTGAATTTTTGTATTAGCAAAAGCGTTATCAATGGCCTTGACATCATTAGCAGATAAATTAACTGCTGCAGCTCCAATGTTTTCGGTTAACCGGTGCGATTTTGTAGTACCGGGAATAGGAACGATCCATGGTTTTTGATATAATAGCCAACCCAATGCAATTTGTGCAGGAGTCGCTTTTTTATCTGTTGCAATGACAGTTAATAAATCAACTAATTTTTGATTGGCTTTTCTGTTTTCTTCCGTAAAACGGGGAACAATATTTCTGAAATCGGTTGGTTCAAATTTTGTATGCTCATTGATTGCTCCGGTTAAAAAACCTTTGCCCAACGGACTAAAAGGAACAAATCCAATTCCCAATTCTTCCAGTGTTGGAATGATTTCTTTTTCCGGCTCTCTCCACCAAATGGAATATTCACTTTGCAAAGCAGTTACTGGTTGCACAGCGTGTGCTTTACGGATAGATGCAACACCTGCTTCAGACAATCCGAAATGTTTCACTTTGCCTTCTGCGATTAATTCTTTTACGGTTCCTGCAACATCTTCCATCGGAATGTTCGGATCTACTCTGTGCTGATAAAATAAATCAATTACATCCGTTTTTAACCTTCGTAATGACTCTTCCGCTACTGCTCTGATACGGGCAGGGTGACTATCCTGCCCTTTCCTGGAGTCACCATCTTTAAACCCAAACTTCGTAGCTATAACTACCTCTTTGCGAAAAGGAGCTACAGCTTCTCCCACCACTTCTTCATTTGCAGCACCATAAGCTTCCGCTGTATCAAAGAAAGTGATGCCTTGTTCATAAGCCTCCCTGATTAATTTTATGGCTTGTTGTTTGTCTGTTGCAGGACCATATCCAAAACTTAATCCCATGCAGCCCAAACCAATGGCGGATACTTCCAATCCGCTGTTTCCTAATATTCTTTTTTTCATAATTATTTGAATTTGTGAGTATGATTAATTGTTATTTATCAAGAACATTTGCTTTCATTACTAATACATTCCATGGCATATCAGCATTTTTTCTTGTAAAAACTTCTATATAGGAAAGATGCAATGATACTTTTTTACCAGAAACAGTAACATAGAATTTTCCTTTGCCGATTGCGGTTGCAGTGTTATCAGCAACAGTAATTTTATTTTCTTCAACAGCAATACTATCGTGTATAAAATTGCCACTCTTAAGCCGGGAAATATATTGCGTTTTTGTTTGAATATTACCATCAGAACCTACCACCAAAAATTTATCATGAAATATTTGTTCTACTGAATCAATTTTATTTTCAACCTCCCATTTAAATATTTGGTTGGATAGTTGCAGGATTTGAGTTTCTGCAGCAGTTTGTCCGGATACCTGTAAACCGAAAAAAATAGCGACAATTAAAAGAAGTTTTTTCATCTGGTAGAGTTTTTAAAATGATGGTGTAAAATTCTGTTAACATATACATTTTAAATAACTAAAACCAAACAATGTATTACGCAATTCAAACATTCCTGAATTTCAAGGGACTTATCAGTGCATGCTTTTTAAAGAAATTGTTGAAATGGGTAACTTCTGTAAAACCCAGTGCATAGGCAATTTCAGAAACTGACCATGCACTATGTTTCAGCAGCACTTTTGACTCCTGTAAAAAA
>Ga0364860_10502_pt1 | contig 23399 bp, 29 predicted proteins | sample ExccelAu500001D4_FD_206916 | JGI IMG/M metagenome (GOLD analysis project Ga0364860, IMG submission 206916) | Enriched cells from Trout Bog Lake Hypolimnion, Wisconsin, USA - BchlTB.Aug20.5000.01 .D4 | ecosystem: Environmental > Aquatic > Freshwater > Lake > Hypolimnion/Profundal zone | place: USA... | reverse complement strand
AGCAAAAATGCTGTGGCTGCCATCAATGGCAGTTTTTTTGACAGAGATAACGGTGGAAGTGTTACCTATCTTGAAATGCATGATACAGTTATCAGTAGGACAAGACCATCCAATTTGAAATGGGCTAAACCCAATAGCTTAATCAATGGAGCAATTGTAATCAGGAAGGACTCAGTCGTATTAATCCAACCGGCAAACTCAGACCAATTTTATGAACGATCAAAACAAGAGATTGCGGTTTTAGTTGCAGGATCATTGCTATTATACAAATCTCGCCCATTGAAATTACCTAAAATGGAACTGGTCACTGGCAGGAACCCCAGAACATGCCTTTGTGATACTAAGGGATCATTGGTATTCATCACAATTGATGGCAGGCAGAAAGAAGCTGCAGGGATGACATTGGCTGAAACTCAACAATATTTAAAGAATATAGGCTGTATTGATGCAATTAATTTGGATGGGGGAGGATCGACTACAATGTGGATCAAAGGTAAAGGCATTGTCAATTTCCCTTCCGATGCATCAGGAGAGAGACCGGTTTCTAATGTGCTTCTGATAATGAGTACATTTTAGACCCATGTTTTCTTTGGAATTCTGATTTATATCTAAACATTATAGATATGAATTACACATTCTCCAATTCAGAAAAAAAGATAGTCCGTCAGGTCATTGAAACAGGGCTTCAACGGGATATTCAATCCAGCATCCGTAACATTGATGATATCATACAGCAATGGAAATCGAAAAAGTTGAGTAATTTGGACGCTTATCATAAAATTTTTAGGAAAGTCAAAGAAAATGATAAATATATCACCAGGATGTATGGTGATCTCCGTGGATCAACCTACATGATGACATTACAGGGCCTACTTGCAAATAAAACCCTCTCCGAAGATGATCTGAATGGCTTCAGCGAAAAGACCAGGAATGAAATACTTGAGATAAAACGAATCTTAGGGAATGATGAACCCTGATTAATTGTACTATATTTCAAACAAATTAATCACCTTTGTGCATAATATAGTACAAATGAACTCAAAGAAGCAGATACTTTTTCCTAAGCACCAGAAGATGTTAGAGATCCTTGGGGAAAACATTAAACTGGCAAGAAAACGTCGGAATCTCACTACCATTCAGGTTGCAGAGCTTGCCAATATTGGCAGGAATACATTATATCTGATTGAAAAAGGAAGCCCGGGAGTATCCCTTGGTGCAGTATTTAATGTATTATGTGTACTCGGCCTTCAAGATGATTTTCTCAAACTTGCCGCTGATGACGAGTTAGGTAGAAAATTGCAGGATATTAAACTTCTGGGGAATAAGTAACCATGTCAATAGATAATACAGACATATTCGTTTACGCTCATTGGAGTGGGATGGCAGAACCTGTGTTCATAAGGATCGAATGAGACTACAATATTGTTCCGACCTGCACCTGGAATTCCAGGATAACAGAGAATTCCTGAAATCAAATCCTTTGAAGCCAAAGGGTGAAATTCTCTTGCTTGCCGGTGATATTGTACCTTTTGCAGTAATGGACAAACATACTGATTTTTTTGATTATGTTTCTGATCATTTTGAAACCACTTATTGGGTACCGGGGAATCATGAATACTATTATTCAGATATTGCTGAAAGAAGCGGACAGTTTAATGAGAAGGTTCGCAGTAATGTTTTCCTGGTAAATAATTTAGCCATCAAGTTTCCAGAGGTCAAACTTATCTTTACGACACTTTGGGCAAAAATCAATCCGGCTCATCAATGGACAATCCAGAAAAATATGTCCGATTTCCAGGTGATCAAATATCATAGCGATCCCTTCACCCCCTTCCATTTTAATCAGTTGTATAAAGAAAGTCTTAAATTTCTTCAGAAGGAAATGAACCAGGTGAAGTCAATTGTCGTCACTCATCATGTTCCGACCTTTTTGAATTACCCTATAAAATATAAAGGAGATCTCCTTAATGAAGCCTTTGCTGTTGAATTACATGATTTCATTCAGGCATCAGCATGCGAATATTGGATATTTGGCCATCATCACACCTTTATGAAGGGTTTTATCATTGGAAAGACGAACTTGATCTGCAATCAACTAGGTTACGTCAACAATAATGAGCATCTCTTGTTTGATACTGAGTTATGCATCGAGATATAACTATTTGTATTGTTAATTAATATGTTATCATTATATTTGCACGTTTATACTACATAATGATAATAAGCAGTAGTTATGATAATAAGTTAAGGATCAGCTATGAACACGATTACTAACTATCTTAACGATATCTTTGGAGAGCAGGTAAATATCGTAGCGGTTACAGACGCACAGATGAATAAAATACCTTATTACATAGGTAGTTTGTATACCCTATGGAAGGGACAACTGCTCAATAAGCATGTTTACTTCGCAATGCACAAAGCTGGTGAATTTCTGACGCCTGATCAGTACAAAAAGCATATGGATATTCTCCAGGAAATACTGGAAGCTCCAGTTATTCTTGTGTTGAAAGGAACCGAAAGCTATAATCGTAAACGGTTGATCCAAAAAAATATTAACTTCATCCTGGAAAACAAGCAAGTTTTCCTTCCGTCCTTATTAGTTGATCTTAAGGACTACCTTAAACCAACGGCAACACGGAAAGAGCATCCAAAAGAAGAGTTCGAATATTACTGGCATGAAAAGGGATGCCGTACGAAGCATTGCTGTTGAAATAATATAGGCAAAGCAACCCGTAAAAACGGCAAATGCTGTTCCGTCAAGTTCTTTAATAAACAGAGCGACTAACAGGAGGATAGAGGCTCCAAACAAGGCAGGAAAAAGTTTTACAAAAAATGGCTGATATCCAAAAACAGTTTTGATAACAAAGGCTAAAAGTGACATGAAGGGGGGCGTCGATGCAAAACCCCACGACAAATGGCTCCCCATTGAAAAATACAGCATTTCATCACGATGTAATTCGTAATTTGTACTGGTAAAAAAATGAATGAAAATTGTTACCAATATTAGGCCAATTGTCAATAACCAGAAAGTTTTTTTATTCATTATGATCAATTTGTTTTTTAACAATCTGGATAAATTCAATCGGCGCGCCATTTTCTTCGATAAAGGCAACGATGTTTCCCTCTGAAGGGCTGTTGGGTTCTATAATTACCTTTTTACCTTTAATGGCCTCGTAGATATTCTCAACTTCAAAGGCTACATGAGGCATTGTTTTCACGATCTCAGGAAGCTGGCAATCCTGTTCATACCTCATCCATTCGATCCCATATTCACTTTTCTCATATCCGTAATGGTAAAACTTGTAATCTTTCAAATAAACCTCACCTTCAATGGGTTTGTTGGTTGGGATTCCAAGATGGTGGTATTTTAGGGATGGCTTTTTGTTCATGTCAAATTCTGTTCAAGTTTGTCCTGCCAACAACTAATTTATCCTATTCAGCATCATTAGGCTCCCAAAGTTCGATCTTATTTCCTTCAATATCGAGTATGTGTACAAATTTTCCATAATCGAACGATTCGATATCATCTAGGATGGTCACATTATCCGCTTTCAGTTGCGCAACCAGCGCTTGGAGATTGTCAACCCGATAATTGATCATGAAATCTTTCCTAGAAGGATTCAAGTACTCTGTATCCTCAGGAAATGTGCTCCATTGAGTGCACCCCTTAGCAGAACTATCGGAGTCCCTCCATTCAAATGTGGCACCGTATTCGTTCGTTGGTAACCCAAGATTCTTGGAATACCAGTCGTTCATCTGCTGTGGATCTTTGCATTTGAAAAAAATGCCACCAATTCCAGTTACTTTTTTCATTGATTTAGGTTTTTAAATTTGATTTGTACTGCGTTAATATTGTTTGTTTTTGGGCTCACATCATTTCTCTCCTACCTGAACCTTCTGGTTAAATTTGATCTTTTCAGTCCCAATATAGTTAAATCCAGCACGAGTAATGATTATTCTGAATTCTTTTGATGTATACAAGTTGACTTTATCCCTAATGAAAAGGTGCATAAATTTTGCAATTTGTCTGATTACCCAATTATCAACGGTCGGATCAAGAAGATAAAGTCTGCCTCCTGTTTTTAAAAGCCGGTACATTTCTTTCAGTGCATTGTCAGGATGTAAATAGTGATGAAAAGAATTGGTACAGATGATGATATCAAATTGGCTATCTTCAAAAGGGATTTCCTCTGCATTGGCTCTTATAAAATGTAAATTCTCCCTCCCCCTAAAGTTTTCTTTAGCTTTTTCGATCATTTTTTCAGACAGATCAACTCCAAAGAATGTTCCTTTGCCGTCATTCGCATTAGCAGCCTGTCCTAATGCCCAACCCGTTCCACATCCGATATCAAGCATGCTGACATTTTCCTTCAGGTTCAATAATGAAATAACGCCTAATTGGGATGATCTCAAGTAATCATATTTCAAGCTCTTGCCATCAACTGTCTCAGCCCATTTATTCCATCTGGCTTCATTTATTCGTAAATGTTTTAATTCGTCCATATTTTCATTTCTTTATTATTCCTCCAGTAAAATTTCTCCAGGGTGAATATTTTTTAACTTTTCCATAATCTCTATTTAATGATAATCAATAATTGAAAAAGTGCTTTCCAGGCCGAAGAAAATGACCAAATGAAAACTTTTTTATTATATTTCGAAAAGATCCTTACTCAATTCAAGGCATCCAATATTGCTATATTCAATGTTTTCAATGAATTCTGTGATAAGACCCTGGTTTTCCTTGAAAATTCTTATTAAATTTTCCGTTGTAGTATTACCTAGTCTCAACCAGATTACCTTTGGAGGAAATCCTAAAAGAAGAGTTAAATCATAGAAATCAGAATCAAACGTTACAATTGTATAACCATTTTCTTTCGCATAATCCCAAATCTGCCTATCTGCTGACTTATCAAGACCTAGATCACGCATTTGACAAGCATCAGGGAAGACATTGGTTAATCCCTTAATTGCACGGTATGAGATATTTGCATCAAAGAGAAGTTTCATTAAGCAACCCTTAGTTTATGCTCTCTGTCAGCGGCAAATGCCAAACAAGATTTAACATCATCATTTGTTAACTCCGGGTAATCCTTAATAATTTGTTCCTGACTCATTCCAGAAGCCAACCAACTTAGTACATCATAAACTGAAATTCTCGTACCAATGATACAGGGTCTCCCAAATCTGATATTTGGGTTTATTCTTATTCTTTCCGTGTACTGAATCATCTGACAAATGTTTTTACAAATATACAAAGAAGCATCTATAAGAAAATTATGGATATTGAAAAAATACTCTCCTTGACCATGTATGTCCGAGGCAATCTGATCACCGATTTCCTCCCTCTGACCTCTGTCTTCCGACTTATGCGCTGTGAGATGCGAATTATTACCTTTGCAGAACGTCCGGTGACCGGCATTTATCTATCAGGTACTGGACAGGACTTCCAAACCCAGGCTTATGAAAACGTTAATAATATCCCTGATTCTTTTGCTGCTTACTTCTTCAACTGTCTTGCTGGCAAAGGATTATCCAGCTTCGCTTTTCGGTATCTGTTCCGATGGTGTGACCATGAATACCAAGTCGATCCAGTATGCCATTGATTTTATTCATGAAAAGGGAGGAGGAACACTGGAATTTTCTGTAGGAAGATATGTTACCGGTAGTATTCATCTGAAATCGGGAATATCCATCAGGTTAAAGGAAGGAGCGATTATTGCCGGGTCCTTAAATCCTCTCGATTATGAAACGGTCAATGGAATAACGGCGATGATCTTTGCCGTTGAACAGCAAAATATTGCCATTCTCGGGAAAGGAGTGATCGATGGGAGGGGTTTTCTGGTTGCGGAAAATTTGGTTTCCCTGATCCACAAAGGAGTTGTTAACGATCCTCTCAGGAATGATCGTCCCCGTGAAAACATCCGCCCGATGAACATTTATTTTTCCAAGTGCAGTCACATATTGATCAAAGATATCACCCTGAAAGATCCGGCAAGCTGGAATCAAACGTATAACCAATGTAAATACCTTGAAATCGAAAACATCTCAGTCGATTCCAGAGCATACTGGAATAACGATGGAGTGGATCTTGTGGATTGCGATAGTGTTTGGGTGACCGGCTCCTATTTCGATGCAGCCGATGACGGGATTTGCCTTAAATCGCATGATTCTGCTGCCTTTTGCAGCAATATCGTTATTCGTGGCAACACGATCAGGACAGGTGCTAATGGGATTAAGTTCGGAACTGCTTCTTATGGTGGTTTCAGGAATATCCGGATTACCGGAAACCTGGTTTACGATACTTACCGTTCGGCTATCACTTTCGCCGCTGTCGATGGTGGGTTCGTTGAGAATGTTGTGGTGGATAGTTTGCGGTCGATCAATACCGGCAATGTGATCTTTCTCAGGATAGGAGAACGAAGGACGGGTAGAAAAGGGAGGATGAGTGACATTTCTATTTCGAATGTATATGCCGAAGTACCTTCAACAAAACCCGATGCTGGTTACCGTTACGAAGGACCGGTGGAGGATATGCCCCGGAATGTTTCTCCCGCCTCGATCGTGGGGATGCCGGATGCCAGGATACAGAATATCACACTTAAAAACATCGAGATCCATTACCCGGGAGGCGGCGATCCGAACTTTGCCAAGGTCAGACTCGATGAACTGGAAAAAGTGCCTGAGATGGCATCATCCTACCCAGAGTTTTCTATGTTTAAAGAGCTTCCGGCCTGGGGATTTTACCTCCGTCATTCGGGGAATATCACCTTTGATCATGTGACGCTTATTTGTGACCGAAAAGATTACAGGACAGCCATTGTGATGGACGATGTCACTGGTGCCACACTATCCGGGTTGAAGGTTTCAGAGCCGTCTATGGACAAAAAAACTGTGTTTGCTTATAAGTGTAGTGGGGTTGACATTAAATAATCTAAGGAATCTGGTTTAACTACCAAAATACAGATGAAATCATGGAAATTTCGGTAAAACCTTATGAAATAATTACAATACGGGCCTACATGGAGTGAATATTTCGTATATTTGCCAGCGATATGGTAGAAAACAGTAGAAATAGCACTTCAGGGATCATTTTTCTTTTCTTCATATTTGTCTTTTTTTCTTTTGTTCATGAAGGAAAAGAGAGGCAAATAAAAAGAAGTACCCCATCATCATCTGTAATTTCTAATTCAAATAATTCCGGTCAGGCAGTTATTGGTACGACAATTTCAGCACCTGGGATAAACTTATTCCGGACAAGCACCATCATTGCTAAAATTGCATGCATTGGTATTACATCAAGCAGGGAATTCATTTTTAACAATCTTGTTTCCTTTTCATTTAGCAATTGTCGACTTAAATTTCTTTTTAGAAATCCAATCATCAGTTTCTTTTTCCTGCAAAAAGTCCCAGAGCAGGGAAAGAAAGATGATCTCCCCTCCTTAACATAGTTAACTCTTTTTTTGTTTTTAACTACGTTCTACAAATACGTGGTTTAATTATTTCATTTATTAAATTTATGATTATGAAACCTTTAAGATATATTTTATTGGGAATAATGCTAATCTCAATCATTCCCTTTTATTCACAAACAGCCTTAAAAAACAAGCAGGTTGTTACATTGCAAAGTGTCGCGGTTAATGTACCAAGTAAGCTTCTGTCTAAGTCAAAAGAGATCCTCACAAAAAGGTTAGAATTAATGAGAATCCGGGATGTTCAGATCACACAAAATAGTCCAAATTCTGAATTGGTAATAACAGTTGGGGACTCCATTTCCTATCAGACTTTGTCAGATCTTCTTTTGATTCAGGGGTATATTAGTTTTAAGGCTGACTCCACTATAGCTTTAAAGAATGAAGATGCTCTGGAAGTGCATTCAGATTTTAATAATCCTGAACCTCCAACTCTGTGTATCACATTTAAGGAAGATAAGTGGAAGGTGCTGGAAAGCATGACTGTAAGAAATATGAATAAACCTTTAGCTTTTATCCTTGACGACAAAGTTTATTCTGCCCCAAGGATAATGGATAACATTGCCCATGGCAAGATTTCATTAACTGGCAATGAATTCTCAAAAACAGAGGTCATGAAATTGGTCGCTATTATTTCAAGTGGAACCGTGCCCTTGAAATTTACTATTGTGAATAAAAAGTAAAAAAGTATCTGCTTTAAAAAATCCCCATCAATGAAGGTGGGGATTTTTTCAGTAACTCATCTTAGCTTCTAATCTTATCCAATAACCTGTTTAATTCTTCGACTTCTTCACGTGTCAATTTCTGCAAGAGCAAATCTGCTTTTTTGTCACATTCTATCATTTCTGATAAAAGCTTCAGGCCCTTGTCAGTAATATCGATCTCTTTTTGCCTGCGGTCACTTGCGTTTTCCTTCCTGATGATCAGTCCTTTTTCCAATAAGTTATCTACGATCCTGCTTACATCTGAACTTTTATCCAGCATTCGCTCTTTTATAAAGTTGATTGAAATAGGGCCTTCACGCCGGAAACCTCTTAACACTCTCAGCACATTGTATTGAGCCTCGGTTAACCCGTGTACCTTTAATGTTTGCTTAAGTTGGTAACTCAATTGATTGACAGTATAAGTCAGATTGATTATTCCCCTATGATATTCATTTCTAAACCTGCCTTTTATTTCGTCTTCAATGTTCATGAGTTTATTTCTTTAATAACTCAGGATTTCTGAGAAATCCAACAACCCATACCAGGATAAGGACTACTGAAGGCATGGCAATACTCATGCCATTGGTCATATGAATAATGATCGCTCCACCCATATAGGCACTTAATAGTAAGGTGCCATAAATATTTGTTCTTGGGAACAGGAATATTAGAGCGGAACATATCTCCCCACATGCAATGATTATACGCCAGTCTGCAAGATGCATTTGTCCCATCTGCTCAGGATGTAAAAATAATTTACCTAATGCACTGAATAAATAAAGAGCTGTTAACAAGCCGGAAATTACCCAGGCTGCGATTTTTCTTGTTTTAGAAATGTCCATTGTTGTCATAATTTAATTTGTTTAAGAATGTTTGATAATTATTTTGCAAATATAAGTAATAACATTATATGTTACAACATATAAATAGCTGCTTCTTGATTATTTTAACTCCTTGTCGATCTGGTTAATAATTTCATGGCATTTTATAATTCCTGATTTATGCATTGGGATGATATTTTTAGCTATTAATCCCGCCATTGAACCGATAAGGATCTTAAATTCACTTCTGCCACCAATGGAAGCCGCATTTGTTACCCGACCGTTTTTTGCCAATATTGCGTTTTGAGAAATCAAGTTCGCAATTTTTTGATTATGCAGATAATACTTATCATCAAGTTCCTTGATTCTCTGAATAATGCTTTCGTGTAATTCTATAATGTTATTCAATAACTCCTTGTTTTCAACAATTGAAAACTTGCCACTGCTTTTTAATCCTTCATATCTTCCTATATGAGGATCAAGGTCGGTACTGCTGAAAAAGCAATCCGAATATTTTTTAATACTATCCTGATTTACGTCTTTGCCATTTTCTACCTTTAAAAAATAAGATACTCCCTGCAATGTGTATTGGTATAATTCTAAACTGTTTGTCATATTTTCTATATCTATGTACAAATCTTTTTTTAATCCAGTAAAAAATTCTTTTTCTTCTTTTATGTCGTGACGTCTTTCGTTCCAATTGTGCAACCAAATTGAAAAACTGACAGCAATAACAATTATCAATATTTCAATAAAAATCTCATACAATTTATGTTTTACACTTTTCCCAGACGACTTTATAATATCAATTACTTTTCTTGAGTGCTTAATAACTTCGTTTTCTGCCATACTGTATTTTTTTAAGTATTTAGTCAAGTATACGTTCTCATTTATGTAAACAAAGATATAAATTACTGTGCAAGCAGGGAAGTACATAAAACTTAATACCTGAAACCGAAACAGATTAACTTTGCATCTTGATCTTAAGAGAATAATTTTGATATTCTTTATTATTCACCCCATATGATACTGAATTCAGTAGCTTATTATGTTCCTGATATCGTTGTTCCTAACGAATACTTTTCAATCAATTATGGTATTACCGACCAGGATATCTTTATCAAAAGTGGAATTAAACAAAGAAGACGTACCCAACCTTTTGAGAACACCAATTCAATAGGAATTGAAGCTGTAAAGAAGGCTTTTAATGATTTGCCGTTTCCGGCAGGTGAAATTGATTTAATCATCGGCGCCACCTATACTCCTTATGATACTCTTGGAACTTTGGCTCATGCGGTGCAAAAGGAGTTCAATCTTGGAAATGCAAAATGTTTTACTATTGATTCTGCATGTTCATCTTTTGTAAATGCTGTTGAAATTGTTGATTGCTTTCTTGCAAATAATAAAGCGAGCAAAGCATTGATTGTTGTTTCGGAAAACAATAGTCTCTATAATGATGAGTCTGACACAAAATCAGGTTTTTTATGGGGAGATGGTGCGGCTGCTGTGGTTTTAACTAAACAGGAATACACAGAGAGGGATTTTGAAGTGCTTGATGTAAGCACTAAAGGATTAGGACATATTGGGGAAAGCATCGATGCGATCTCTGCGAGACCCATGGATGGTGGAATTAAGATGCCATTTGGGAGAGATGTTTTTCGGCAGGCGTGTAAATATATGGTTCAGGAAACTGAGCAAATTCTAAAGAAGAACAACATTCTGCTTAGTCGACTGAACTATTTTATTCCTCATCAGGCGAATGCAAGAATTACGGATTATTTGGTAAATGAACTGAAACTGTCTTCCAAACAAGTACTTTCAAATATTGAGCAATATGGTAATACAGGCTCTGCAAGTACTCCCATTGCATTATCTCAGAATCTAGACAGATTCAGAAAGAATGATATCATTGTTATATCGGTTTTTGGAGGAGGTTATTCAAGTGGGGCCATTCTTCTGAAAAAATTATAAACTGGTTTATGAGTTCTCCATTGGAAATGAGATCAAGGCCAACGTGCTAAGTGCGATAAGAAACATGAATGACATTCAGGGTTAATTTACAGTTAATAATAAGTAGCAAAGGAATATCTTTCCTGTGAAACGGTTGTATTTTTATGCCGTTATTTACAAGGAAGTATTTATCTATCATTAAAACAAAAAATTAACATTGATGCGTTATGAAAAAACTTACAATCATTCTGATATTTTTTGCACTGTATTTTCAATCCAATGCCATTCAACAGATCAGGTGGGGTAGCACTGGCGATCCACTGAATGGACTTACAATAACCTGGAGAAATACTGGCACACATGATTCAATCCAATGGGGTTACACCTCTTCCATGAATAATGGAAGTTTTGCCGGATTGATCCGCAACGGTTACGCCGATTACTTGTTTAACTACCAATTTCCATCCGTCACTGCGAATTCAACGATTTATTATAAACTTTTCGACTCCAATACCGGTTCGTGGGGATCGCAGTTTACTTTCAATACAGCTCCTTCTGTCGATTCAAAAATATTTACATTTTTGACCCTTGGAGACAGCAGGACAAATATGGGGCCATGGAGCCAAATCGCGGCGCTTTGCAATTCGAAACAAGCCAATTTTACAATATTTACTGGTGATCTTGTTGACGATGGAGCTTCCACTGGCGATTGGGATAACTGGTTCAATAATGCGGTTCAGTACCTTCAAAATTCGCTTAACTATTATTGCATTGGCAATCATGACGCTTCTGATACTGCAATTTTCGTAAACAACTTTACCCTGCCAATGGCTTCAAACTCTAAGTTGCACTATTCTGTTACTTATGGAAATGCAATTTTTATTTGCATGAACACCGAAGATACAACTACATTGGAATACGACTGGATGGTGAATACGCTACAAGCAAATCAATCTAAAACATGGAAAGTTGTATTTTTCCACCGTCCCTTCTTTACTATTGGCCCACATGCCGGAGAAATGAATGGAGCGCTATCAACCTGGTGGGCTGCATTTGATAACTATGGCGTTGACCTGGTCCTGAACGGACATGACCATATGTATGAACGCACAAAGCCTATTAATTACACCATTAGCCCCAATGCTCCAGTGGCGCAATATGGCAGTGGACCGGGTCAGGGAAGATGCGAAATTGTAGCCGGAGGAGCAGGAGCCCCACTCTATACCGGGACTCCCACCTGGTTCATCCAAACCTATCAAAGCTCCTATAATTTCTGTAAATTATCCGTGAATGACTGCACATTGACTGACAGCACATTCGATAATAACGGAGGACTAATAGAAACATTTTCACTTAATAAATGTAATTCAGGCATTGACAATAAAAAACAGGTAATTAACCCGATATCTTGTGTGCCTAATCCAACGAATGGAAGTTTTACCATGATTTACCATTCTTCATTAACTGGTAAGGCAATGATTACAATAACCGATTTGAACGGGAGAATGGTTGAACAGACAGAACTACAAAAAGTGAAGGATGAACTTGAATATAAATTTGATTTAAGCAACAATGCTAAAGGCTTTTATATTATTCAGGTTGAACTAGGAGGTCAGAAAAACAACCTTAAGATTGAAGTAAAATGATAGGAATAATCAGGTAATTCAATTCTAATTAAACCCCAACCTTATGAACCTTGTACTTACTGAATTCAAGAATGAGATTGGCTGGATCACCATGAACCATGACGCCAAAAGAAATGCCTTGAGTATTGAATTGTTGGATAACCTTCTTGAGGCGATGGACGAAATGGTGCAATACAATGCACGGGTAGTGATCATCAGGGCTAATAAGGGGTCGAAAGTTTGGTCAGCCGGGTTTAATATCGACGAGTTACCTCGTGACGGGAGTGATCCACTGGCTTATGACAATCCATTACAGAAAGTGATCCGGAGCATCATGGGGTTCCCAGCTCCGGTTATTGCAATGGCCGAAGGAAGCATCTGGGGCGGTGCCTGCAACATGGCCTTCGTTTGTGATATCGTGATTGGCACCAAAGATACCTGCTTTGCGATTACACCGGCAAAGATCGGAGTTCCTTACAATACATCAGGGATCCTTCAATTTCTTGACATCATTGGAGCCCACACAGCAAAGGAAATGTTCTTTACTGCCGAGCCAATCTCCGCAGAAAAAGCCCATACACTGGGAATCCTAAATCACATCGTTGTCAGGGAAGACCTTGAAACTTTCACCCTGAGTATTGCAAATAAAATCATCTCAAACTCCCCTCTCAGCATCAGGGTCATAAAAGAACAATTGAACATTCTCGGCAATTCACTTCCCCTTTCCCCTCAGACGTTTGAACACATTGACATGCTCAGAAGAAAAGCCGGCACAAGTAATGATTACCGTGAAGGCCTCACTGCATTTTATGAGAAACGGAAACCAGAGTTTCGGGGAGAATGAATTGCCGGGAATGTTCAATATGCAAGTCCAAAGAACGATATTCAGGGAAACTCATTTTGTGGTGCACTATATTTTCTTTCACTGGAAAAAGCCTTTAAACAGAAAATCAAAATTGGTTTAGTAAGTGCAATCGCTTTTACAAAAAACTTTACCTACAATGGTTCAAAAATTGATGGAGTCAACTTTACCAGTCATTACGAAGGAATCGTAAAAGTAACCAATCCTTTGTGCTGGCTTAAATTGAGCTATCAGTTTAGTACCGGTAAAAAGAAGTCAGAAATAAATCACGCAACTGAAGAGATTGACAACCTCCAAAAGAAAGGATTCTAACCGTCTAATTATACTTAATAGGTTCCAAACACCGGCGGGTCTTGAAGACCCCGCCGGGTTTTAATAATCCAAACCCCTCGGTGTAGGAACTACCCAAACCCCTCGGTGTAGGAACTACCCAAACCCCTCGGTGTGCGAAGCACCCGAGGGTGTTTGAAGAGTCTAAATCCTACCCTGCCAGAGATTCAAGTGCCAAGTGCCAGATGCAAAAAAACAAACATGAAATAGTAACGCATAATGCGTGACAAAATTAGTCAACTATATCTCAAACCTCGCCTGCACACCAATTCGCTAACTCGCCAGCTAATTTGCGGGGTATCAATTCCAAGGCCACTTTTAGAATAAATGGTTTAATAATTCTGTAGAACAGATTCTCTCTTTCCGTTTTTCTTAAACTAATATTTAAACCGTTCCTCCCTCAAACTTCTTGTCACGCGTCACGCGTTACGATTTCAGTGGGGTATCAATTCCTAGGCCACTTATAGTATTGGTGGAAATGTTAATAATTTTGGTATTAAAGTTTCAGTGGGGTATCAATTCCTAGGCCACTTATAGATTTGAAAAACAAATGGTGGGTTGATTTGAATTTGTTTCAGTGGGGTATCAATTCCTAGGCCACTTATAGTCTGAACGCAATAAATGTGAAATTGGTATAAAGTTTCAGTGGGGTATCAATTCCTAGGCCACTTATAGTTATTTCAATCGCGCCAAAGTTTGGTAAAAGGTTTCAGTGGGGTATCAATTCCTAGGCCACTTATAGTTTATAGAGTCTTTTAAAGATCTAGTAGATTGGTTTCAGTGGGGTATCAATTCCTAGGCCACTTATAGTTTCATCAATCTCCAAATCTTCTTCATCATTGAATTGGTTTCAGTGGGGTATCAATTCCTAGGCCACTTATAGCAACACCCTAAGCGGTACGATACCATCGTTGTTTCAGTGGGGTATCAATTCCTAGGCCACTTATTGTCTTGAAGCTTCTCTGTAGAAGTATTTTGAGCAAAGTTTCAGTGGGGTATCAATTCCTAGGCCACTTATTGCGCAAAGCTGAAGAAAATTAAGGAAACATTCAAAGTTTCAGTGGGGTATCAATTCCTAGGCCACTTATTGAGTCGTCAAAGTGTTGGCCGATACCATTTTTCATGGTTTCAGTGGGGTATCAATTCCTAGGCCACTTATTGTAACGATCAGTGCAAATTAAGAATATTCACATTGTTTCAGTGGGGTATCAATTCCTAGGCCACTTATTGCCAGGATCGTCATCGCGTGGTTTCCCCGCAACTTGTTTCAGTGGGGTATCAATTCCTAGGCCACTTATTGTATCGATGTATCTTTGATTAGAATGGAGTTAAAGTTTCAGTGGGGTATCAATTCCTAGGCCACTTATTGCCATTACTGGAAAAAGTTTCAATTTTAAAGCTTGTTTCAGTGGGGTATCAATTCCTAGGCCACTTATTGAGCCGTAGCGTCGGTAATCTAAACACTAAAAGTTTCAGTGGGGTATCAATTCCTAGGCCACTTATTGTCGTCTTAACTACTAAGTGCCTGATTATTAATTAAAGTAGCCTGTTTTTAACATCATGTAATATATCGAAATTATGCAATGACCCCTGTTTTTCATAATATCAAAGAACGTTTATTTCCCGCAAGATATTCCAAATCCAAAAATTCAGTCCCCAAACCTTGCATGTCACAAAAATAATCCTTTTTTACCGGTAAAACAAAAAATCTGGCAGTAGGTTCACTTTTTAATATTTTGGTTATTGCAGGCCAAAGATATTTATTGACTACCGGGTTATCAAGGCCGGTAAAAACTGAAAGTTGTAACCGTTCATACCCCATACTGATAAGCAATTTTGCAATCTTATTCCTCAATTTATCTGAAGTAATATCGTAAAACAGAATATATATCATTGTTTTACTGCGTTAAAGCTCTTTTCAATAAACCTGCCCAATGCAAAGCTCTCGTTAAATATCAGATCCTTTACTTTCATCACTTTGTCTTCAACTTTTAATCTCCTGAAAAGGTATTCGTTAAATGCCGGTATTAATACCCTTTTACCTTCTTTGTTTAACCAATATCCTGGTAATTTTTGATCGAAATGTGCAGGCGATAGGTTTCCCCCTATACATAATTCTATCAACAGCCTGTCAATTAATGGACGTACCGGTTCAATCAGATCAAAGACAAGAGATGTCTTTAAATAGTTATCGGTATGTAAATATCCTGCAAAAGGATCAAAACCTTTTGCAAAAATCCCATTTTCAACAACACTATAGGTCATACCATACAAATAGTTTAGTGCCGAATTAAAATAATCAAGTGCGGGTTGCCTGCTTCTTTTTTCAAATTGGAAGGGTGCAGGCATTAATAATGAAAGATTTTTAAAATACAATTTACTCAGATTTCCTTCGATGCCAAGAAGGGTATTTCTACATTCATCTAATTTATTATTTGCACTTGAGTCAAGGCTGGTAATCAAATCGTTCATTATTAGCGTATCTTTATCAACCTGGTCAACAATGCCTGTCCTGTTCCTACTCATTTGTTTTAATGTCTGTATGTATAGAGTCGATTTCCGTTTAATTATCGAAATACCCCATTTGGTCGCATCAACTGTATCATAGAATTTGAGTTGTTGCTTTCTTAATTCAGCCGTGTTACTGAAATACGGGCTGTACATACGCGCCTGAATCTCCCCTAATGCATTAAAAATATAGATTGGAACCTGATTTTCAGCAGCAAGTTTTATGGCTGAAATATTGATCAGGCAGTTTGTCGTGATAGCAATACTTGTTAATCGTCTCGGGTTGACTATTCTTTCCGTCGATCGGTTCTTGATAAAGAAACTGTTGTTCTTTACGCTCAGGTTGGTTTTCGATGTATCGATAACAAGTTGCATAATATCAGAGATAAGAAAAATTGGTCCATCGCATTGAAAATAATTCTTCATCTGCCTCTAAAGCCAGATGAGATCGGTTTCGATAATCTTTGAACTCTGCACTGCCATAACCTTCAACCATTCCTATAAAATTAATCTGGCCTTGAACTTCCTGTTTGAATTTCTTCAATAAAGGGTTATCCTCAATGTGGCCTGTTATCAATGTTGCTTCATAAATGTTCTTCAATCGCTTAAGGTCTTTATCCAGGTTAATATAGAATTCCGGATGAATATCAACAGTTTTGTTAAGCATCAAACCAGTTACGATTTTGGGATCGGTCGGCCCTGATATTTTCGTCTTCTTTAGGTTTAAGACAAGGTTGTTTTTTTTACAAATTTCTTGAATCTCATTACAATGTTGTGATGTAAACTCTTTATCTTTCGATGAAAATGTGAGATCATCTACAAATCTTGAATAGGTGATCCCGTTATTACCTGCCCAGCTTTCAAGAGATTTATCCAACTCTATCGTGTAAAGGTTCGATAAGACCGGCGATGTCGGGGCTCCCATCGGGAGGTGATCGTTGTATGTACAAACCCTTGCAAGTGAATAAGCTGCTTTTTTAGTGAAACTCAATGATTCGGTTGAGAAGATATCAAGAACATCACTGGTGCTTATCTGATGAAAAAAATCTTCAAAATCCATTTGCATCATATACGAACACCCAAGATGAAGTTCCGCATTTCTGACTATATTCTTATTGTTCTTCCTGTTTTTCGGACTGATAATATAACCATATGATGATGCAGGTTGGCATTGATAATAATAAGCCTGTAAGTAATAATTCAGTTTTCTCTGTAATTCTTTTAATGGGGCAGTTGGCGTCTCAATTTCCCGGGTTCCGCCGTTCGATTTCAGAACGGAAAATGAGTAGTATTTTGGATGTAAACAGTATAATTGCAAGTCGTACCCACTGATTTTCATTTTACTCTGAACATCTCCAATTTCCTTACAATCGGCAACCATCATTGCATCCATCCTGATTTGATCGAGCGTTCTGGTTGACATGGCCTCAAAAGTATAAATTGAATGTTAAAGCTAATCAGGTATGTTTAATGTCCCCATACCCTAATGATACAGCTTGTCCAAGCCGAAGTGTCTGGGGCAGATAAACATTAACAGCAAAATCAATTTCATAAGCTGACAGTTTTCCTCCATGATAAGTATACCCAATTCCCTTTTTACTGTAACGTTTTACTTTTACCGAAATAAAGTCGTCAGTACCTATTTCCATTCCGGCAACCCGTACCAAAAAAGCTTTAATGTTACCGTACAAGTATTTTTCAAGACGGTCACGCACAGCAAAACTACTTTTCAACAAATCTATCTCATCCGCAATTTCCTTCTTTATTAAAATGTTGTCCGTTGTGTAATTTTGATATTTTTTAGTGATGCAGGGAATGTATTTCTCCCCTATTAATTGGTGGTTCTGATCAACGTTCCCTATGCTTTTCTGAAACAACATATACCACAATTCAATAGCCCTGACCTCTTTTACACCGATGGCAGTAAAAGAAGCTGCTCCCAAGTACCGTGTAAATTGAATTCCGGAATATTCAATTCTATCATTATGAAATATATCAATGGGGATATCCTCCTTTTCAAACAGTTCTTTGTTTTCCTCAGCCAGGGCTCGCATCCCGTTATAAAAAGCAGTCATCATTTCGGTACTTTTGGGGATTTTGACATCAAGTAGGTGGAGGGTAAGGATAGGAATAATCATAAAAGTTTCAATAAATGAATTTTTTGTAGACACTGATTTAATATTTGTTTGTTAACCTACTTTTTCAAGTAGTTCATTCCAAAGATCTTTGACATCATATATTGATAGAGGCACGTCATAAAGAAGCCCATCTTGCTGGTTAGCATATTCTGCCTTTCTGTCCAAGGGTATTGCTTTTAGTATCATCGCGCCACTGATTGCGGCTGTACCCCCTGTTATATTGAATATAATATCGTGATCCTTATGATTGTTTGCAAGAATCTTTCTAACAAGGTTTTCAAGGCCAACACTAGTAAGTGTCATGTCATTACCTGAGATATTCTCTTGTATTGTTTCCACAATTACATGTGAATCTGGATATTCCTTGGATATATATTCATTAATTAAGTTTTCTGGTTTTAGATGTTCTTTCCATGACTTTATATTATTGGTAACCTCCGAACTTGAAATCAGATATATTTGTTCAAGTGAATCATGATATTTGATTATTGATTTTCTAATAGGGTCAAGATTTCCCCAAGGTCCCCAAACAACATTATTTATTTTTTTAATAACTAGTTTCCCTTCCTTATTTAATTCGAAAAATATTGGGTCTTTCCATTTATTTTTAAACTCTTCTTTTTCCATTCCCATAATGAATTCCTGCAATTTGTCTTCCATTATAAAACTAAGTCCGGAAATGAGAACTTTCGGACTGTTTTTTTTTTACTCGGATCACTATGTGGTAAAAGGAAACAAGCAACAATAAGGGGATATAGGAGCATGAATTCCGCATAGATACATGCATTAAGTATACCATTCAGAGTATAAACATAAAGTTCGATACCGATCCAGGCTATGCTACAAAGGGTAAAAACCACATTGAAAATACCAATAATGTCACTTCCTTTGACCTGGAATCCCTTGATTAGGAATACAATAAATAGCGGATGGATATTATCTTTTTTAAGACTTCTCCAAAGAAGATAGATAATTAAAATGAAAAGGGTAACGAGAATTATTTTAATGGGTTCCATATTGTTTAAAAAACTTATTTTCCATGAAGGGTTGATTTTTCCCATTAGACAGTACTTCCATTGGTTGTTAAAACCAATAATTTCAATAATTACGATAACTAAAAGCGCAACTGCTTGCCAGAATTTCGTTTGAAAATATTTCTTCATATTATCAAGATTAGTAATAATTTCTAAAACTTTCAAATTTAAATATGGAGGATTTAATGTTATTCTTACTTGTGACAATGCGAGGTGTAGTTGAACAAATACAAGTCAATCTTTTTTCTTTAGCAATAGTAACGAACTGAAAAACAAAACAATGCTCACCTGTAACATGAACTGCATTTTGTTTATTATTACCTTGTAACAAAATGTTAATACATTTTTCAACAAAGTCATTAGCTAATAAGGCAACAGTTTTTATATCAGCCAGAGGATCAATTTGAGGGAATGAAAGATCAACAACCTTTCCAAAAAGAGATTCAGCGATTTCTTTTTCTTTTTTATCCCATGTGGAATAGGGATGGTTAGAGAGGTTGATGAGCATATTAAAGGTTATTTCTTTAAGGAACCCTGAAGAACATTCACTGTCAAATATTTCTAAGAAAGTATTAGTGTAAATATCTTGTCTTAATATTTATCGGTGTATCTAAGGCTTCTCTCTCCCTGAATTCAATGAATGTCATATAACGTGTTGCTTCTAACCAATTTTCTTTTGATTGCTTTGAATTATTGAACTCAAGCATTACACGAAGTTGTTTCAAACGTTCTATATCCCATAGGTCTTTTTCTTTGGATTCCAATTTTAATAAGATAAATTCTGAAAATGCTTTCTTAAAATCTTTGTTGTTTGATTTTTCTGTTAAATTCCAACTACCATCTTCATTAAGTAATTTATTATATCGGCTTCCGCGATCGTCCAGCTTTAATTTTTTTATAGAAATTTTTATTGATCCCAGACCTAATGGTTTGCCCATCCCAATTTTATGACAGCAATCGCCTGGTAATTCTAAGCTAAACAGCAATGCCCCCAATTCTATATCTGTCAGATTCTCAAAACGTATCCTTCCTTCAAAAACATTGTTTTCTTTTAGAGGTTTGACAAACGCATATTGTGGTGTATGGAGACCTAATTTTTTAATAAGTTTGTGATCCAGAAAAAAGTAATCCTTGATATACTTTCTCAGGGAGTTGTCATATCCCTTTAAATCGCCATTAAAGCACAGTTTCGTCGCTAAATTTGCATCCTCAATTTCTTTAATAATTTTTTTAGTAACTAAACTATTAACATACAAACCCGCGTTTTTCATCAGAGTACATTCTTCAAGATATTTACAAAAATCACTTCTTCGAATAGTAAATGATTCAACCTTATAGCTATATGGATCTTTATTGTCTGAAGATGAAATACGGTGCCAATAATTTTTGAAACCTCTTATTTTCGAATCCGTATCATTCCAATGGTTTAATAAGTCAGGTGGGGTTCCTCCTCCTAGTGGTTGTTCAAGATATAACTGAAATGAAGTTGGTCTGGGGCTGGATAAAATTTTAAGAACACATTCATCTTCAAATATTGGCTGATCACAAAATAAATCTTCAAAACAAACACGCGTAGCTTTATTATAATCCTTATTTTTTTCATCCGTTATACCGAATAAAAGCGTAGCGAAATCAGAATCATCATTTTCTTTTTTATGATCAGGGTGCAAATGATCTTTTACTGTTGAATTATAAGGTAACCGGTAATTTTTTGTATTTCCGAATGAGGTTATTTTATTAGTTGAATCAGTTTGATAAAAAACGGGAATACCGTCTTTCTGGTGCTTTGGTTTACTTTTCAATAAATCAAGAACATCAGATCCATTTCTGTTTACGTCGGATTGGTAATCAGTTATAATTTTATCATTATATAGGATTGGAATGCCACCAACTGCCGTACTAGGTTTATGTTCAATAAGATAATGTGCGTTCTTTCCTGGAGCTTTTCCTGAATATACCTTCCATAATTGTTGAGGAGCATCGAAAATATAATCATTAAATTTATTAGCAACGAAAGTACCCCTCTCTTTTGAAGGGATTAGTAAATAGTTTTTCCCCTTCTTGTATAAAATTCCAACATTGGTTTTCAATGTTATTTTCCTTTTATACTCTTCTCTTAGTCGCAAAGCTGCATCAGCGAAGGATCGAAAATAAAACCGCGAATCACTGAAGAATCGCATTTTTGAAAAGCTTATAATTTCCACAATTGTCCGAATCAATCCTCTAAGAGAGGATCCAGGTATAATCGGGTTTCCATTAACTAAAAGAAATTTTTCATCAATTCCTCTGATAAATAACGATGTTTGATTCTCGACTCTCAAATCAATATATCCAGTATTTCTGCTTTCATCGTATTTATCAAAAAACACTTCCTGATTTTCTGGGGTTATCACATTTTCATTAAGTGGTACAAAATTATAGGGTGATTTCGCATTTGAGGCTATGGTTTCCATATACTTATTCTGTTTTTTCTTATCGTTATCTTTTCCTCCCGGGATTTCTTTCTTCTGAATATGCAGAGCTTCCGGTTTATTGATTATTTCAGTTCCGTTTTTTAGTTTAAAAGGCAAACCTCCTTTTTTTTCGACTAATATTTTTGCATTATTCCAGGAGTCAGGTACAATTTTCCAGGTTAATGTCACTTTTTTCCCATTTAAAAAAGTCAATAACCACCCATTCCCAGATTTTGTGATGATAGCTTCTTCCATGTTCATCCTATTTGTAGGATTCGAAATTTACAAAACGACAATCAAAATAACCTGCCTGCCCAATAGGTGAATAGTCAATATAATTCCGGGTCACAAGCGTTAATCTGATCTTCTTTCCAATCAGAGAATTTAGTTCCTCATAATATGGAAGCTGAAAATCTGTTCCTTTGTCCTCCCTGGCAATAATATGAATTCTATCCTCATGAGAAGAGAAAACGGTCCCATTCATTAAAGGTTTTGCAGTGATATATTCTGAGTCTCCTTCTTCTGTATCCTCTGTATCAATTCGAAGTCGACCTTTCAAAACACAATTACTCCGCCACAAATGCAATTCATTTTCTTTATCAAAAAGGCGCAATGCCACTATTTCCTTTTCTTTCCCAAGTGATTTGTTCCACTTACTTTCTTTGATACTGTAAAAAACAATCCTGTTTTCATACCACACTATAGCCTTAGCATTTGTAAAACGGGATAAATACTCCCTGAAATTTGCAGGTTGACTCAGAAACTCAACCGTTGAATTACACTTTGCTAGTTTATATTGTTGTTCCATATCTGATTTAATTAATTGACGTTACCCATTTGTTAACCAATTCAATTTGTTCCATATCATTTTTTTTGGTAATACCTTTTGAATCGAAAGATATATTTATATTCGATTCGCCATCAAAACCTTTAACTGTCATCTTTTCTCCAATTAGTAAACCTCTACCAATTGATTTCTCACCACCGATTGGAAGGTCTTCAGTCATTAAATCTTTCATAACCAACATCATTAATCCTGCTTCCGATTTTGACCACTCACTAATTTCAAAGACAAGTTTGATCTTTTCTTCCTTATGCCATGCTGGTTTGCTTTGCATTAGTGCACCTTCAATTGTACCACCTGTAAACCGGTCAATTTTAACACGCGGTTGAACCTGTTTCAAATCAGCATTTTCAAACTCCGTTTCAAATGATTTGACATGAGAAGGCTGTTGCTTTTCGGTTTTTTCGACAACAAACCCGAACATGTTGTTAATAAACTGATCAGCATCTGAAATTTCTTTTGTTTTTAGGATCTTTAATGCTCTGTGGCGAATAACTCCTTTCAATGATTTGCCTGTTAATAATGCCTTATCACCTCTTGATAAATGCACTTTATCCGGTGCACTTTGTTCTTCATTAATTGGATCTTCACAATCTGCCCTTATTATTAACGAACTTTTTAATCGAAACTCTCCTTCTATTCTTAAAATCTTTTTTTG
>Ga0364860_10484_pt2 | contig 23429 bp, 18 predicted proteins | sample ExccelAu500001D4_FD_206916 | JGI IMG/M metagenome (GOLD analysis project Ga0364860, IMG submission 206916) | Enriched cells from Trout Bog Lake Hypolimnion, Wisconsin, USA - BchlTB.Aug20.5000.01 .D4 | ecosystem: Environmental > Aquatic > Freshwater > Lake > Hypolimnion/Profundal zone | place: USA... | reverse complement strand
ATCCTTGACGTAACGCAGATACTGGTCCACGCCACACTCACCACAGGTACATCCGCCCCAGTCTGCCGCAAACTCCTCAAAGAAATCGGCTTTGCGAAACGTATCCATAAAAAAGCGCGGAATGGCAATCGTCTTCTCAACATTGCCAGGAACTCGCGGGCAGAGGGTAGTGGCACGGTTTTGCTGTTGATGACCAGGCTCTTCACCAACGGGCACGGTGCTCATAACCGTATTCGTAAGCAGGTAACCGAATTTCAGTCCGATCTGATGCGCATAATCCAGGATGCGCAGCTTATCGTCGATCTTACGGCGCTCAAGATCGGTGGAGGGCAGCCGGTTAAACTCCAGCATCGTGGCATACTCAACGGCGTTGATGCCGCAATGGCGCAGCCAGTCGAGCTGAAGCTTCCAGTGGTTGAAGTCCCAGTACAGTGGAGCATGCGCTTTAGGCTCAGCGTCGAACCCATCGTGGAAGTAGACGCCGCGCAGCGAAAACTCAGCATCTCGAATTCTGGCATCGGCCGCTAGCGCACTTTCTGCACTCAGTGCGGCGGATCCTACGGCATATAGAAGCTGTTTACGGCTCAACTTCACGCATCACTCCATCGTTTGGGAATGGGATTAACCGCTGCTAGTTGCTCGCTAATATGCTGGGTCGCAGAGCATTATTCCTGCTGATCCTCTAGGAGTGCGCGATTTGTGACAGAACGTAAGCCTGCATCAAGAGTTTTTCAGAAATGTTCGTGAAAGTGTCTGTAGCCAATTGACTCACATGGCCGCACAGAAGGTAAACTGAACAGGTATCAGCGTTGATCCTCATATATCACTCATGCCGCGTGTTAATGTAAAGTGCGGCAATATTAACACAACGTTAATAATTTCGTCGCCTGTCCTTAATCTCAGATCCTTATACTATGTTGGTGTCCTCCATGAGAGGTGCATCACACGTGTCGAGTAAGGCCAACACTACCCACACCATGTAGGAGGCAGTAATGCACAGTTCTCCGTCTTCAAGCTCGAAGAAAAGTGGATTTACACTTATCGAGCTGCTTGTCGTTATAGCGATCATCGCTATTCTGGCTGCAATTCTCTTCCCCGTATTCGCCCAGGCACGTGAAAAGGCACGACAGACTTCCTGCCTTTCTAACACCAAGCAGCTCAGCCTTGGATTGTTAATGTATGTCCAGGATTATGATGAGACTTGGCCACGCAATGACGATTGTGTTAACAATGGCACCCAGGCTGTCGAAGGCGCTCCGTCGACTGCGATTGGTTGTTCGGGTCCCGGCTACGGCGACCGCGTTAACCACTACAAGTGGTGGTACTGGACCTACCCATACGTCAAGAACGTACAGATCGATTTCTGCCCCAGCCGCCAGAAGGACCCGACCAACTGGAACCTGAACGCAGAAATCTATAATGCTGGGTACGGACTAAACATTGCAGTTACAGGAAGCTTGAACACCTGGCCCACCTGGGCAGCAGCGGGTGCATTCCGTAACTCCTGGACCGGCGGTACGCTTGCCGGATTGAACTCCCCAAGCGAAGCGATGCTCACGATGGAAGTTAACCTTCCTGGTGTAGGCGCATACAACTATCCGTACAGCGGTCAGATCGAAACATCTTACCCGCTCGCAACCCGTGAGTACTGGGCGCAGAACCTGTTGAACGACGACGGTTCGGTCAATCATACCAATGCGCCGCACACGGATGGCTTCAACGTAGGCTACACCGACGGACATTCCAAGTTCCTCAAGGTCAGCAGCTTCCTGGGTCTTTGCCCGACGGCTGCGCAGTATGGCGTTACCATGTGGCCGTGCAAGGGCTGCAAGCCGGATGCGTCCTACGAAGTGATGTCAACAAACCCGGGCGCACAGCCGACCTGGTCGCAGCCATGGCCTTTCTGGAACCTGCAGTAATGCGAGCGCGAACGGTACTGGCACTTCTGTGCAGTGTCGTAGCAATCTCGGCGGTCTCTGGCTGCTCTTCCAAGCAGCCAGATGCCAAAGAGCAGGCGGCCAAACTGGATAGAAGTAAGATCGATGATGAGGTGGCAAATCCCCCTGCTGCGGGTGGCGCCAATCAACAGCAGAACAACAACAGTGGCAACAGCAGGGAATAACTCAGCTGTCTCCCCCATCTTGTTCTACAAATAATCAGAGCCCCCAGCCGAAACTCGGCTGGGGGCTCTGTTGTCTAACAGGTATGAAATGCGAAATCTAGTTTCGTACGCATGTGTGGTTGCAGAGCGGCTGTCGCTACTTGCCTGGGATCCTCTGCGCGATGATTTTCCTATTACTGCTGACAGCGTGGCCAGCATGGCTGCTCTATAATGGCGACCTGTATCCCCGTGAAGCTGGCATCATTGCGCTTGTCGCTCTCATCGCATGCGCGCTCGTGTGGATATTAAAAATCACTCCGATCGCCTACTTTGTTGTGGTGATCGGAGTGATAATTGTGCTTATAGTAAAGACCTACGGCGGAGATGTGACGATCAGATAGCCAATGCATCACATTCCGGCTTTGATCTCCTTTTGTTCCTGGGCTGCTGTAACCTGAGCTACTGCCACTGGAGACTCGCCAATAAGCTTCTTGAGCTGACCTACGATCTCAGTTCGCTCAGATGTGGCCAACTCCTGGTTAAGCCGGTCCAGCGCAACGGCAACGATGTCGCGGTGGTGAATCTGATCACAGCCGGACGCGCAGCGAACATCTAGCCAGAGGCTATGAATTAGATTTACGTCGGTATCGTTGAGAGTTGGAGCGTGTGCGCCCAGCAGGTAGTCTTTCAGCGAGCCGTCGCTCATCACGATTCGGTAGCGAACCTGCTGTCGGGTTTGATCTGCAAGCTGCTCCCACGCCTGTCCCATACGTCTCGATTGATCATCTGGGCTCATTGTAGAGGATGGGCCAGCAATGATCTCGGTAGAGTTCAGGTTTACGGCAGTTCGGGTAACTGCCTGTTCGAGATCGGAAGCAGGCACAACGAGCAGACTTACCGTTTTACCAGCCTTCTCTGCGAGATGAACAACGCGGCTAAAGAGAAGCTGCTCGTAGTTCGTAAACAGATCGTTCTGATTGATGTTCTCATAACCCACATCCGGCCCGGTAGCGATCTGCGCCGTCATCACAACCAGATCCTGCTGGGTAGTATCGATCAGCTCCAACGCCTGCTGAAGGTGATCGAGCGTGTTGTAATCTCTTACGATACACAGCGTGTTTCCTGGTCGCACACCAACGCTCTGGCTGGTAACCGCGTTCTGCGGCTGAAGCTGGAAGGCATCAACCTCGACATGTTTGCCTGTTCGGCGCTTCTCCATAATCTTCTCTGATGCCTCGAACATAATGAAGAAGATGATCGTAAATGCGACGCCGCTTACCGTTGCCACCTGCTTGGTGATCAGGTTGATGCCTGCAACCGAGAACAGAAGAATCGCGATTATCATGACGCCAATCGGGAACTCGACGGTACCAATATGAATATTAAGCGGTACTTTCCATTCACGATGACTGCGATCCTTAAATCGCAGGACGAGCATCGCAAGGCCTTTGAAAGCAAACGACCAGATAACTCCGAAGGCATAAGCCTCACCGAGTGTATAGGTGTCTCCCCGGGACCCGATAATCGAAACGATCTGCAGGATCACGATCAGGTTGATTACTCGATAGGTTGTACCGAATCGCTTATGAGGCGCGCGGAACCAATCCGGCATGACCCCATCTTCGCTCACGCGATTGAGAACGCCATTCGCGCCGATAATCGAGGTGTTAATCGCTCCAGCCAGCATCAAGAAGCCCACGATAACAATAAAAGCCTGAAAGATCAGCTTTATAGATGCGGGGCCGGCAAGGTAAACCGAGATTCCGCTAATGAGGTTATCGAAATACTGTGGTCGTACCTTATCCGGAATGATCGAATAGGCGAAGAAGGAGACGAGTGAGGTGAAAAGGAGCGAATAGACGAAAATGACGAGCCCGGCGCGCATCAGGTTTTTGTGCTTGGGGTACTCAAGCTCGCGGTTGACCTGTGCAAGAGACTCTTCACCCGACATTGCAAGGAACGAGTGTCCAAAAGCAATCAGGATACCAATAAGGCCGAGCAATGCGCCGGCATCGGGAACCAATCCACGGCGTGTCTCGCCATCTGCCTCGGGGGCAACCTGATGGAATGCATGTGGCGCGAGTTTCGGCATCCACCCGAGGGCATCCTTGTTAAATGCAAGGTTCTTCGCATAAGGTGCAGGTGGTAGCCTTTGCATCTCCGGATGAATTGCGATCGTAAGCGCACACCATCCAATTAACATCACCACCATGACTGTAGTGATGTACATAATGCGAAGCGCATCGTCCGACGACTCGTGAATGCCCTTGGTGTTTCGCCACCAGAAATAGACGGTGATGATAAGTGCAAATCCAGCCGCATACAGGTTAATCGTCTCGCTGCTCGGATGCCATGGATGCCCAAAATATGTGGCGAGCTGAGCGATGAGGCCCGTAATATATTGCCCGGCAGAAACGCCCGAGATGGGACCTGTGAGGATATAGTCGAACATCAAGGCAGAGACAGACAGCTTGGCGAGAGTGCCTCCCATTGCCTCTTTAACAACACGGTAAACGCCACCGCGTGTGAACATCGTACACGATTCGACATAGATAGCTCGAACAGCGTACGAAAAAAGCATGATGCCAAAGATAAACCAGGGAGCCGATTTACCGATGGCCTGTTCTGCGATGCCTCCCACATAGTACGCGGAAGAACCAAGATCGTTAAGTACGATTGCGGCGGCACGCCAGAACGAGATGAAGGAGAGCATTACGGTGGTTGCGACGACCACCGTGGTCGTTTTCGCAGCCGGTGCTACCGTTTGGGTTTCCAATTTTTAATGAGACCTCAGCGCTTAGACTAGCAGACACCTCTAAGGATCTGCCGCAAATAGCGGCTGCTGGTTCGCCATTGAATCAAGCAGACAACAAGCATGCATTGTACCTGTGTGTTTGAACAGGTCAACTAGATATAATGCGCTATTTTATGCGATCATAGCGATATTAATTGCTAAATTAACGCAACAGTGCACTTATTTCTCAACTATATTGGTGGGCAAAGCTGAGCCTGGTCCTCGTTTTACGCACGAAACACACACTAGATGTCTTCCTGCCATCATCAAACTTTTTATCGATGAAGCGCAATTTCCGGCCTCAGATCGCATTAAATTGACGTTTGAAATAGGTAAATGTGCCATAAAAAGAGACGGCCCGCAGACAAATAAACCTGTCTGCGGGCCGTATTTATGTCGATCTCGAAGATAATATAGCAGAGCAGGGACTCGAACCCTGGACACTACGGGTATGAACCGTATGCTCTAACCAACTGAGCTACTCTGCCGAAGTGTTCGTATTTTACCACACCCTACCGGGACTCCGCAAGAAGAGCGTCGCCTTCTACCGGCGAGCATCGTTCTCCAAAACCACCTTGTGTTCTGTGTCAGGCTGAACGCACTGCACTGCAATGGAAGTAGAACTATTTTGATCTTCAGCATCCGCAGCCCGCAAGAGCAGTTCTGGCGCATCGGCGTTACTGCCACTGGCAGGGCGCAGGAGTTGCTTGCCATCGTTCGCTGCGGAGCTAGCGCGAAGCAGCTGTTTCGATGCCTTCATATCGCTGTCTCGTTTGTGAAGCAACAGCAGCAGTTCTGAGGCAGCCTTGCCTACGTCCTGGGTCGGAGCCTTCTTCGCCAGCCGTTCCACTGCTGATATCGCGCGGCCATCTCCGATAAAAGTCAGCGCTTTCAAGATTACAAGGGCAGTTGCAGAGTCGCTCCTGGCCAATAGTTCGCTCAGCGCGTATATGGTGTCGCCGGGCGCCGTTCCAAGGTGCTCGGGCCGGAGGTTCGCCGTTACCGCCGCCAGGGCTGAACTTGCAGTTGACCGCAAGCGGCCGTAATTGAAGGCTGCCGAAATCGACCCCAAACTGCCTGGATGGCCAAGATGGGCCAAACACCATAGGATCTGTTTAGCCTGAGCGAATCGGCACGTTTGATCCCACGCGGCACCGGATATCGCGAGGAGAAACATTACCGCTGATCCAAGCATAACTGTTATAGGTGAAAACGAATCCGATATTGACAATGTAGACAGACATATCATGGCGGTGGCCGCACAGGCAAATACCCAGTGGGACGCTACATAATTGGGCTCCGCGACATCCAGCAGTGCTGAGAGCTTCTCGGCGATGGCATTGCGATGAAATTCGGAGAGGTTCGCACTCTGAATTATCCAGGCTGCCACATCCTGCTGGTGACGACGGTGCGCTTTGCCCTTTCCGAACGGCTGCAGAAGAGTATCCACATCAGCTAACTCTGAACCCGGTTCTGCCAGCAGCGCCTGCGCCTGCAGCCGGAGCGGGTCATCGCTGCGCAAAGAGCGAATAGCCTTCAGGATAGTCTCGTTTTCATCTAGCTCGGCCAGGGCGATCCATTCCTTCAATATAAGTTCAAATGTTGTTTCCTATATCGTCTATACGCCGTTAGCCTGGTGATTTCATGCTGTTCGTATAAGCTTACACTTTCGGAGAACGGATGAAACGGGACAATGAGGACCGAAAACATGAATGAGACGGATGATAATTCAACAGCGAGCTGCAGACGGCTCCTAAATGAGAGCATCGCTAACTGTGGGCAACCGGCAACCGCATACACGACGAATCGTCTGGATACGGTTGCCGGTTGAGATAAAAGGATCAGGATTTGCGTTTGCGACGCTTTCGAAACGCGCATCCCGCTAGAGTGAGTGTGGCGCCAAATATGGCGGGACCTGGTTCTGGTGTGGCAACTTTGAGCTCAAATACGGTGCCAACACCCGCAGCGCCGCCCTGAGGGGTGGTGTCGTACAGATCTCCTTGTGCGTCCATGGCAAGGTCGGCCGATGTATAGCCGCCGGTAGTTGGCAGGTCAAACGTCTCAATCGTCGTGAACTTACCACTGGCCGAGTATTCATACACGATGCCCGCACTGCTTGGGTAGTTTCCTACGGTTGTGCCGAACAGATTCCCTGAACCATCTATGATGACGCCACCGTCGCCATAGCCATCAGTGCTTGTAAATGAGTGCAGAACGGAGAGAGAACCTCCGGAGATCTTGTAAATATCGCCATAGCCGTACTGGCCGCCCTGCGATGTCGTGCCGTAAAGGTTGCCTGAGGCATCGATGACAACGCCGGATTGCGGGTTAGACCCGGTTAATCCTCCCGCATCAAAGCTGTAAAGCGTTGTGAAGACCGTAGCGTTTGGATTAATTTCGTAAACAACGCCTCCCCCTCCGCTTCCGCCATTATAAGTTGTTCCGTAGATATTGCCGCTAGCATCCAGCGTAACCGGACTGGTGGGATTCTGGCCATCACCACCATAGAAACTATACAAAGGATTAAAGTTGCCAGTGGAGTCGATTTTAAATATTTGACCAGCGTTGAAACTGCTTTCGCCGCCATTACTCGCAGTGCCATAGAGGTTTCCGCCGGCATCGAGTGTTAGTCTCGCACTTGGATTTGCTCCGTTGCCGATTTCGAAGTCAACAAGATCATTGAACGTGCCATCCTTTTTAATTTCGAAAACTTCGCCTTGGTTCCAAAGTCCGCCATTTTGCGTTGTGCCGAAAATATTGCCTGAAGCATCTACTACGACGCCGTTTGCAGATTGACCAAGATTATATGCGCTGAACAAGAATAGATTGCTGTAGGCGCCGGATGGCGTAATCTTGAAAACTCCGCCATATCCGTTCACGTTTTGGCCTGCTGTTGTACCGTAGACGTTTCCTGCAGCGTCCAGCGTTACGCCTGCAGTTGGATTAAGCTGACCATTTGCAGGATCAAGGGTGCTGAGCACTTTAAAAGTGTAGTTTTGCGCACCCGCAGGCAGCACAGCAAAGCCGCATGAAACAACAAGCGCCGCCAAAAACCACCGAGAAGTCCGGACATTGGACTTCACACACCGTCTCATTCGCACAGTAATTCGCCTCCGCGAGAATTTAGGTCCCGAGGTGCAGCGAACAACATCGCACGTACTGCCCCAATCGAAACCCGGAATGCAATTCACGCAGATTCCATACCAAACCCAGCAGTTTTAGAGATACATGACAGGCAACTTTATGGCCATCACCAGACTTTCAGCTATTGAAAACCAGCATTTAGAGAGTGTGTTTGCTCAGGCTTTACAAATTGATGAACTCAGCAAAGGTGCCGGGTTGCATGAGAAACGGCAGATCACCGTTCGCATAACCTAAATGCATGCCTCTAGGTAGGATACAAAGGACCGATAAAACGTATAGGACGGATAAAAACCGATAGAATTACACGGCACGTCGCACGGTTCTTACACGCAATTACCGATTTACCTACTTACCCACCTACCGCTTCCACGGCAAGTTCCACGCCACACCCGTCCTTGACACAGGACTCCGGCTTATCCGGGCTGAATGCCGATACAGGTAAGACTGCATCTCACCAGGCGGCACCTCATTCTGAGCTTCGGGCGCGCCGCCGGATTGGAAACCTGTATGCGAGGCACAATTGTCTGGCTGATGATGCTCATGCTCATCCCTGTTGCGTCACGCGCGGAGACACTCTGGTCTACCGGAACGCCAAATGGCGACTACAGAGAGTTTGCAATCCCTGGCCACTTTGCCGAGTATTCGCAGCACTTTCCACACGATGTAACCTACACCATCGGGCGCAGTCGAGCATCCACAGACTGGCCCTACGTCCATCCTGGCCCGTCGGACCCCTGGGCCGGATCGCGCCTGCATCCTTTTCATATCGACTTCCATCTTCGCGCAGCGCCCACAACACCGTGCAAACTTAACGTCTACCTGATCGACTCTCGCCACGACTCACCACAGGTAATGGAGATCGACGTTAACGGGCTCAAGCATTGGCGCTTCGCCCTTGTTTCAGGAACAGGCGATGTGTCTCTCACTAATCCCAATGCAGGAATGCAGGACACTGTTGCTGTGCCGTTCCCCGCAGGGCTACTCAAGCCCGGTTACAATCGAATTACCCTAACTGTAGTTGCATCATGCTGGGCGCTTTACGATGCGGTGTCTCTTGAGACCGGAGCAAACCTGCCTGCCGGGCCAGTTATCCGGGACCTGGTCGCGGCGCCTGGCACGGGTTTGGTACACATTTCGCTCTTTAACAGCGGGGCCGAAGGCACGGTATCGGTAGGGCTAAAAAATGGGCAGGCAAGGACGACGCTTGTATCACCGGGCCGTAATCGGTTCGACCTGCCGTCTCGGGAAGAACTCTCTCCCGGTGCAATGGTTGTCGTAACGGCTGCCAATCACAGGTGGGAGGCGCCAGTGCAGCTTCAGAGATCGCTGTGGCGGATAGGCGAGGCGGACGGCAGTTGGCAGGAGTTCGCCATTGCAGGCAAATATGCCGACTATCAGGCTCGCTTTCCCAATGACGTTGACTTTCAGATCGGCAAGAGCGATCCCGGGCGAGACTGGCCGTTCATCCATCCCGGTCCCAACGATGCGTGGGCTGGCACTCGCCGCCATCCATTCCGTGTCGATTTCGATGTAGCGAGCGTCCCAACCGGTGTGTGCCGGCTCGATCTGAATCTGGTAGACACGCAGCATCTCGGCGGACCACGGCTCGAAGTGCGCGTCAACGATAGCAAGCCTACATTGATCGACCTGCCGAAGGGCGCCACCGACGACTCGCTGATCGACTCAAGCAAAGGCCGCCATAGCCAGGCCTCCGTGGCATTCCCGGGCAGCCTGCTCCACGCGGGGCGCAACCGGGTTATAGTGACGATCGTCAGCGGGAGCTGGATACAGTACGATTCTCTGGAGCTTGTGACAGGAGCCGATTTGCCGGAGGCGCCGCAAGTCGAAGGTTTGCAAGTTGCCTATGTTCCGCTATTCCGATGGGAGGGTGGACGCCTGATGCAGGCTGTGCGGGTTACCGCTCGAAATACCGGAGCGCTTGGCGAAGGCATCGTACATCTGTTCGGTCCGGCAACAGCCGGGAAAAAAATGGGCCTGGCGCCCGGCACGAATTCAACGCTTCTCCTTGTCCCGGCGCTGGTGCGCCCTGGGATATTAACTGTAACGCTGCAAACTGGCGATAGAGAGCATTCGGCACGATGCAGCGCTGTGCCGCAGCGGCACTGGAAGATTTATGTGGGACCCTCAACCCACACAGACATCGGTTACACCGATCTGCAGGAGCGAGTTTTCCAGCGGCACAACGAGAACACGGCGGCAGCAATCGCCGCGAGCGCGAAGGATCCGACCTTTCGGTGGAACCTGGAGGTTGGCTTCCAGGCGGAGTTGTACGCTAAACAGGGCCCTCAGGCGGCCGAAGCGCTTGGAAAGCGCCTGCGCAGCGGCCAAATCGGCCTCGGAGGCCTGTATCTGAACCTGCTTACGGGTCTCTGCTCTGGAGAAGAGCTGGCCCAGGCAGTCGGACGAATACAAAGGATTGCCCTGACCAACAAGTGTGTTGCCGATGAGGCAAACCTTACGGACGTCCCCACGGCAGTTGGCACGCTGCCTATGTTACTGCGCCAGGGCGGCGTTCCCTACTTCGCCGACGGCGTGGACGATGCTCTGCCATTTGTATGGGGTGGTCCGCAGGTGCACCAATCGCCCTATTGGTGGGAGGGTTTGGACGGATCGCGCGTGCTTGCAATCTCGGCGGTCGTATATGCGCAGGCAAGTATCCTGGGACTGACTGACAGCGTGGAGATGATGGAGGATCGCCTTCCGGACTGGATGGCCGACATTGGCAGACCGGGTTACCCAGGAGATGCACTGTATGTATATGGTTCGAGCCCCGATAACCAGCCAATTCAGCCGATCTATACAGATGTCGCGCGGCAATGGAACAAACGCTGGGCGTTTCCGCATATCATCATCGGCCGCGCCGACGAGTTTTTCAAGTACGTCGAATCGAATTTCGGCAAGACTTTGCCTGTCGTGCGCGGTGATATTGGCAGCCTCTGGGAGGATGGCGCTGCCTCCAGCGCCACAGAAACTGCTCTGAACCGGTATGCACGAACCCATCTAACGGGAGCGGTACAGCGTCTGGCCGTAGGTTCTGCCGCAGGCACGGGAGCATTTCCGCGTAAGGCGGTCGACGACGCATGGTCGAACGTGCTCTTCTTCGACGAGCACACCTGGGGTGCAGCTAGCAGCATCTCCGAACCGGAAGGAGAACAAACGGTACGGCAGTGGGCGACGAAGGCCGCTTTCGCACAGAATGCCGCTATCGAAGCTGAAAGCCTCCAAGTGGCATCACGCCGGTCGGCTGCCGCAAAAACGATCACCGGTAGCCCAAAGCGCATTTTGCGCGTGTTTAACGACCTTTCGTGGCCGCGGGATATCGTCGTAACTGCGGACCATACCAACGCTGGGGCAGAAGTTAGAGAGGCGACACCGAGCAGTGCTGAGGTTCCATGCCAGGTGAACGATGGGCGTGTTGTCTTCACAGCCAAGCAGATTCCGCCACTCGGATGGCGAGATTATCTCGTGTCTTCGGCGCCCGAGCAGCAAGCCAGAGGCCTGCTCCAGCCCGGCTCCGACCCCTGGACATGGGAATGCCCCAAATATCAGATCCGAATCGATTCTGTCACGGGCTCGATTGCAGGACTTGTCGATCATGCAACGGGGAGAGAGTGGGTAAACCGATCGAACGGCCATGGACTGAACGAGTTTCTATACGTGCTTGGCAGTGACGGCAACAGAACAGTTGACCCTCGCCTCCCGATGCAAGCTTTGCAAATACAGCGCCATACGGCGGCGCACGTCAGCCTGGTGGAGAACGGTGGCCAGCGAGCTGTGCTGCACATTGGGCGATCGGGACCGCAGGCTCCGCCTGTCGATACCTACGTTATCATCGGTCGCGGCACTACAATAGAGCTTGTGAACGTGATCCACAAGCGGGCGACGCTCGTTAAAGAGGCGGGCTATTTCGCCTTTCCGTTCCAGATAGATCGTGCCGCCCGACCACGAGCCTTTGTTGATTTGCCATACGGTGTGCTCAACGTGGCGGCCGACCAGGTGCCCGGCGCGTGTACAGACTGGCTTGCCGTCAACAGTTTTGCCGCTATCACCGATGGCAATAATACCGCCTACCTGGCCACGCCGCACGCACCGCTTATAATGTATAACGATATATTTCGACTGCTCTTGCATCCGCGCGCGACGCCGCTAAACGGCGCGATCTACTCCTACGTGTTCAACAACTACTGGGGCACAAACTACAAGGCGTCGCAGGGCGGCGATCTATTGTTTTCGTACACGCTCCACCTGGAGCTTGGCGACTTCGACCCCGTTAAGGCGTCACATTTCGGGTGGGATCGACTGGCAGAGATGCAGGACCCGCGCGCTGGAACGGCCGCAGAGCCGTGGGTGCGCTTGCTCCCGGGTTCGGACGTGTCTGTGCATGAGGGATCTCCTATCGGAGCTTGCGTGCATCTGTCAGAAGGACCCGTGGTACTCGGAGGATTGACCCATGAGGACGGTCGGCTGCTCGCGCGGCTGTACAACCCAACAAGGCAGGCTGCACTTGCTGTACTCTCTCTGCCAGGGCTGACAATTCGTGACGCCAGGCGAACCGACCTGATAGGCAGGCCGATCTCGGGCGCAGTGCCCAGAGTAATCGGCAATTATGTAAGTATCTCGGTACCGGCGCGCGGAATTGCTACCGTGGCGTTAAGGACGGAAAAACGGTAATCGGATAATGGGCGTGGAAGGTATTTGGTGTTCGGTTTTGATCGGGCCGACATTTCGGTAGCCGGCTGGAGGCTAAATGATGTGGTGCGCGGCCGTATGCGCTCGGTCCCGCAGGCCCCGCGAGCTTGCGAGCAAATGTGGCCCTACTCATTTCATCCGAGGGCTCCTATGCCGCCCGAAGAATGTGGGCATCAGGCATGGGATGAATTCGGGCGCGAGCAATGTACCTGGGGTCGGGGAGGGGGATTGATTCAGCTTCGTCAACTCATACGGTCACTCGCACGCCGCTCCAACCTCGTCGACGTCAACCACTTCAAAGACGTCATCAACCTCGCTTCGCTCGCCGCTGATACTGCACGCAATTACCGCGTTACCCAATTACCCAACAACCTACCTAGCCCTACTCCTTCGCACCGGCTGCGCGGAGAAGCGACTGGGCTGCGCTGTGTTTGCCCATTTTAGCCAACTTGAGTGCGGAATAGCACCTGGGGCCTTTGTCATTCACGGCGGCATGGGCCTGTATCAAGCACAGGATGATGTTAGCATTGCCAGATTGCGCAGCATACATGATCGGGGTGTAGCCTGCGGTATCCATAGTGTTAACATCCGCGCCGAGGCGGATTAGCTCGCTAACGGATTCCGTATCAGATCTCTGACACGCCTTATCAAGTGCCGTATCACCGTTGGCGTTCTTTCCATTTACATTCGCGCCACCTGTAACCAGAGCATCCAAACAATCGGACCTCGCGAAGCTAGCTGCGGTCATAAGCGCCGTCTCGCCCTGTTCTACGGTTGCATTTACATCCGCGTGCTTCGCCAGGAGCGATTTGACGATGTGAACCGTAGCGCGGTTGTTAGCGATACTTGTGTTTAAGTGAGGAGCCGTGAGTGTCGACATGAGGATCGTGTATGACACATCAGGTTTTGGATGACGCATGTCAAGGATCAACTGCGGCAGAGGTTTCCCACGTGCAACCCTTGTGCTTGGATTTGCACCCTCAGCCAAGAGCGTATCGACCCGAGCGGCATTGTTGAAATGTATGGCAATAATCAGCGCTCTATCCAGGCGATATTGCCGCCAGTACAACGCGGATGGCACAGCAACGGTTAGGATGACAAAGCAAGCAAATATGAGTCGGTGTTTAGGTCGCGCGTTCATAACAGATCATTCCACCTGGAGTGGTAGATTCCTCTTTGAGGCTGGCGCGCTTCGCTTGCAATTAGAACGCAAAATCCTTTCAGTTTCTGTAGATATAAGGTAACGCGTGTTATACTGCGGTACGCACTCCGCCGCCGTCCCTGCACGCAATTACCGCTTTACCCGATTACCCAACAACCTATCCCGCCCTACTCTTTCGCGCCGGCTGCTTTCAGGATCGCGACGACGTTAGTCTTACGGCTTCGGCGGGAATGTATTGCAAAGTAGAGCGCTGTATTTCCATCGGTATCCTTTGCATTTACGTCCGCACCAGCGGAGATTAGCACTTTAGCGCTATCATCTTCGCCGATCATCGCACAATTCATGAGCGGAGTCATCTTGTTCAGATCGTCCTTTGCATTCACGTCCGCACCAGCGGAAATCAGAGATCGAGTGAATAGGCCGCCACCCAATGAATCCAATATTAGCGGTGTCCATCCTTGCTGGCACTTCACATTCACATCTGCATTTGCAGCAATGATAGCATTTACAATTTCCGTTTGGCGACGGTTAATAGCGTAATAGAGGGCGACGTTACCCATCGCGTCTCGCGCATTTACTGCTGCGCCGCGTGACAATAACGACTGTACAATGGTATTGGTTACTACGGTCTCGCCTTGTTCACTCTGTTGCAAGGCGACGATTAGCGCTGTCGGTGATTTGTCTGGTGGAAGGGGACGTATCGCATCCTTCAGTATCTGAACAATGGACAGGCGCCGCTTCGGCGTGTCCCGAGTGTCTGGATTAGCTCCTGAAGCAAGAAGGCGACCTACCTCACTCGCATTTGTTGCCTTTATCGCAGCTATCAACGCACGATCCAGATACGCCTGCCGTAAGTTCCGGGCGAGCAAGAAGCATGGCAGTGCAATCAGAATATATATCGTTGCCGCCAGGACCAGACGGCGATTGCGGCGTGGGTTCATGATTGATTGCACCGCCTTTCCCGATTAGCATCTGCACGATGTATGGTATCAACCACTAACTCGCGAAAACTTAGCGCAATCTCCTGCACTTCGCGAATGCGATCGAAGCAGAGGATCTCCTCATGGTCTATCTGAACCACACGAAATTCGCCGTTTTTATGTCGGTGTCGGATGTCAAAACAGACGGGATCGTAGCTGCTCTGTGGGCCGCGGCCAAATTGAACATAGCCAGCTGGAAACAGTGTTTGAAAAAGGCAGGGATCGATCTTGATGGCGGATAGCAGCGGCGACAGGTCTTCGGCCGGCTCATTCGGCAATAGCTGAAACGCCTCTACGCCAACCAGGGCCCATCGATACGAGAGGATCAGCGATTCATAGAGTGGCGGGAACCGGGCAGGTAACTCGTTGTACAGCGAATCCAGAGCGGCCCTCGGTGTGCTAATCTGCTTTGGTCTCCAGTACGTAAATCCAGGCTCATCGCTCCGAACGATCAATTTCGCAGGGACTTCCAACGCACACATGTCATCGAAGACCTCGAAAGCAGCGACAAATTGCGCCAGCAGCTCCGCATCGGCGTCATGTACTGACATCTTCCTTGGATCCTTCACTCACGCTCCTCGGGCCGACCTGAATTGGTCAACAGCAATCTTAATGAATAGCTTGTACTTCTGCCGCCAAATTCGTCCGTGATCAGTACATTCTTACGGATCAGATCCTCATCTTCCGCATATTATTCGGAGATTAGACGGGTTATTCTCCGCACAGGTTTTTAAACCGAGTAGGTTCACGCTCGACAAGCTCATTAATCTAGCATGGAACGCGAAGGGCGACCGCATTCAAGCCCCAACGGGGCGACGAGAAGATAGCCCGGTCTGAAGGGCCGGGAGTCGACGCCGCAACATTACCTTTCCCGCCTCTCTCCTTCCCATCGCGCCGTTGGCGCGATGGGAAGGAGAAGGAAGAGTTGGGCTGGGAATGCACCTCGCTCGCACATACTGCCCGATGCTCGGTTTGAATGCAATATACGATATATGACTTCAGTTTACCGAATTGGCCGCAGCGCAGCAAAGGGCATATTCATGAAAAGTCGATTGGGGTTTTGGTTGGTGTTTATCGTGAGCCTCGCACTCTCGTCCAGTGTGCGCATCGAGGCGCAGAAGCCGACACCCGCTCACATGGAATGGTGGGCGCAGTCGCGGTTCGGTATCTTTGTGCATTGGGGGCCTATCAGCCTGAAAGGCGCCGAGATAAGCTGGTCGCGAGCCAACACCAACCCTAACTGCCCTAACGCCGGGCCGATTTCGGCGGAAGAGTACGACAACCTTTACCATCGCTTCAACCCCGTAAGATTTAATGCAAGAGAATGGGTACGCACCGCAAAGGCTGCGGGCGCGGGATACATCGTGCTCACAGCGAAGCACTGCGATGGGTTCCTGCTCTGGGATTCGAAAGTATCCGAATACAACATCATGCACACGCCGTTTCACCGCGACGTGTGCGCCGAGCTGGCGAAGGCGGCGCATGACGAGCACCTGCGCATCGGATGGTACTTCTCGCCGATGGATTGGAAAGACCCCGATTGCCGAGGCGCTCGAAACGCAGAATTCATTGCTCGTATGCAGGGCGAGATTCGAGAACTGCTCTCGAACTACGGCCGGATCGACCTGATCTGGTTCGATTACGATGGCCGCAATGCTCCCTGGGATCAGGCAGCAACCTATGCGCTCGTCAAGCGGCTGCAGCCAGAAATCGTGATTAACAACCGTCTCGACCTCGGAGAAAACACCAACGCAGGCTTGCCTCAATCGATGGGACCGCATACCGACTACTATACGCCCGAGCAGTGGATAGGCGGATATGATGACCAGCATCCCTGGGAATCGTGCATGACACTATCGACTAAGAACCAATGGTCATGGGGCGGCGCTGATGATGGCGTTAAGCCATTGAGCGAATGCCTCGAGATGATTTTAGGAGGAGCGGACGGCGACGGCAACATCCTGATGGACGTAGGCCCGATGCCATCCGGCGAGATCCCGCCGGCGCAGGTTGCCCGCCTCAACCAGATAGGCGCATGGCTGAAACAGAGCGGTCGCAGCATCCATCAGACACGAGGTGGGCCGTACCGGCCCGCAGAATATGGAGGTGCAACGCGCAGCGGCAATACCATCTATCTGCACCTGAAACCTAGGGACGGGTATCCGCTTAAGCTGCCGGCTATACCGGCAAAAGTGTTAAAAGCGCACTCGCTGAACGGAGGACGCGTTGCGGTTACACAGGCATCGGACGGCATCGAGATCTCGCTATTAAAACCAGCACAGGGACCGGCGACAGTCGTCGCACTCGAGCTAGATCGTTCGGCGATCGGGCTGCCTGCCGCCGACGTGCTGGAACCTCCAAATCTGTGCACTGGTGCAACCGCAACTGCGTCTAACGTATTCCAGAACATGGCCGAGTTCACTGCCGAAAAGGCGATCGACAACAGGGCCGACTCGCGATGGGCTACCGATAATGGGTCGCACTCAGCGTGGATTCAGGTCGATTTCGGCAAGCCGGTAAAATTCAGCAGGGCGGTGGTGGTTCAGGCCTATCCAGAGCTGCAGCGCATCAAACGCTGGTCAATCGAGTACTTTGATGAGGCATCCGGTGAGTGGAAAACCTGCAGTACGCAGCGACTGATGCCAGCGAAGGCGTCTTGCCGGTTCTCTCCCGTAACAGCGCAGAAGGCAAGGCTCAATATCCTAGAGGCAAGCGATGGCCCAACAATTTGGGAGTTCAAGCTATATGCGGAGTGAACCCGGGAGAAGACGCAGAGGAGACTCAGTTTTCTGTTTTCGGTGTTCGGTATTGGGACGGACATATCGCCTTCCGGATGTGGGATGTTTGCCATTAAAGGTATCGGGATGCGGGTGGAGTATGTTTCCAACATCCTGTTGTGGAGTGATAAAGTTGAATGGTCTTAAGATGCGCCGTTTGTACCTGCTCTTAACGTCCTTAATAGCGCTACTCAGCACCACCCTGCCTGTGCGCACAGCATACGGTGCGCCACTGGCGTTTGGCGGTGCAGTAGCCGTTTTCAATGAACCCAAATTCCCGTATTTTGGTGGCTGGTGTGGGCTGACGCCTCCGGATGTCGCGGAGCACCTTCGGGCGATGGGCATCAAGGCGGATCTGCTCAACGCCGAGCAGTTAGCCAATCCTGCCGTGCTCAACACCAGGCGCTACTTCGCACTTGTCCACCTTTATGGCAATCCCTTTGCAGCCGTGGCGGCAGACAATCTTCAAAGTTTCCACACCAATGGCGGCTCTTTTATCTCTATGGGTGTGCCTTACTGCCACCCATGCGTGCAGGATGGCGCTGACGGATGGACATTTGTCGGCGACAGCGCCGACCATGTTGAACGAATTACCGAAAGTACGCACAGCGGCGCAGGATGTCTTAGAGTCTCAAAGAACAGCTCCCCGGGCTGGTCCGGTGCGATCTCCAGCCGCATACCCGCCACAGACGGTGCGATGTACCATATCCGTGCCTGGATGAAGTCGAGCGGTGTTATCGATGGTAAGCAGCAGGATGCTCTCTACATTCGCTTTTTTGACCCGCACGCCAAATTCCTTGGCCAGTCCGGGCCGGATCTACACGTAAATACTGATCAATGGCAAAAGGTGGAGAGCGATGTGAAGGCGCCTGATGGCGCGGTTGCTATGGATGTGTGTCTGGCATTCTGGAGCTCGCCGAGAACAGTGCAGATGGACGATGTTGCGGTTACATCTGCTTCCAACTCACAGGCAAACCTGATTGCAAATGGCGGTTTTGAAAGCGCGGGTGGTGATTGGCGCGATATCGGCCACGATTCAACCTATTATCTGCACACCCGCATCGGCACAGGAGAGTTTGCGTACCCCTCTGCTTCAGCCGGGCCGCTGACGTACCATCCGGATCGTGATCTCTTTCATTTATCGGGCATCGACTGGAGCAAATGGGGCAAACTCTGGCGTGATCGCGTTGTTAGCAGCGCCGCCCTGAACGCAACCACTCTGCCGAAAGCGGATGAAGCCATCGGCATCGTGGATTACACAGACTCTGGTCACAGCTACCCGGTCGTCGGTTTGATCAGGCATCGGTGCAAAGAGTTTCACGGCGCGGTCGATGTGTGGGCCGGGGGCAATCTCTTCAGTGCGATTGTGGCCTACGAGCCAATTCTGGAGCGTGAGGTTGTGTGCCGCGCAGTCGCAGCGGTAGCTTTCGAAACCGGGCATGTTAGCGCGGAACAGCACGCACAGCTTCTTTCGATTGCAGATAAGCTTTGGCGGCGTGACGTCGTGGCGTCAAACTTGCCGACGCCTGCAAATCCGACAGCGTCGGCGCCAATTTTCCCACATAGCCCGGAGCCTGCGCGAGAATTAGCGGTTGCGGATGTGCGGTTTTATACTGCGGACCAGTACCGCCTGATCGCCTCGCTGCAAGGGCTCGTCAATCGCTCCAAGCCGCGAATCTATCTGATTACAGGTGCTTACTCCCCGGGTGTGGATCTGGACGAACGCTGGCTACAATGGATGAAAGAGCGCGGGAATATCGCCATCTTACGCCGCATCCTAGATCCATTTGCGCTGCTGAAGGAGTTCCATGCAGACTATCAAGGCGCAGTGATTGTCGATCCTGCCGTACCGGCAACGATAAACGTCGCCACCATGATCGCGGCAACTCAAAACCTTGTAATCGCGACCGAAGATCTTGCTGTGAAACTTAAACTGCATGTGGTACAGGACCTGCGCGGCCGCTGGAAAACCAACGCAGCCGCATTTACATGGGCAAGCGAAGCGCTCTGGCCTCTCCTGAATCACCGTCTTCTTGCCTTTAATGCGCCCACCTCGCCTTATCTAACCGACTATCTTGTTGAACACAAGGCTGTCGCGTTCTGGATTAGTGGTCCGAACGACGGACGGCCACCTGTTGGCGGACCGTTAGCGGAACAGATTGTTATCGAAAAGCTGCTTGCAAAAGCTCCACCGAATTCTGGGTGCCTGGGTTCGCCGTATGCGGACGTATACGATGGGCTTTCGGAGGGACCTGGCGTTTCGCTGTTATCACGATATGCGCATTTTCTATCCTGGTCTCCGCAAAACCCAAATCTATCGGTACACTCCGGGGCCAGAGCTCGTTCGACGTTCCAACAGAAGAGCACGCCGCCCCCAACGGTTCAACCTGGCAAGACATACATTAGCCTGATGATTTCAGACGGGGACGCGCCGGTAAACTGGTATGGCTTCTTCCTGAAAGGCTACTGGGACGATCCGGTGCACGGCGAGTTTCCGCTCACCTGGTCTGTGGGTCCGACCGCATACGACCTTATTCCCGATTTGATGGACTACTACTATACAAAATCTTCAGAGCAAGACTGTTTTCTGTGCGCCTGTTCGGGTGCAGGGTACTGCTATCCGGATGCTTTCGCATCACAATATACAGATCAAACCAAACTTTATACCGCGTTTCTCAAGCTCACCGACCGGTATATGAAACAGCTCGATCTCCATGGCCTCTGGACCCACACAGCATCTGGTGCAAGGCTTGATGAGCTTGCCAGGCAGACACCGGCGGTGACTTACCTCTTTCCCGGGTATGGCAGGCAGTTAAATGTGACGCCAGATATTGCCAACACGTTGGTAGGTGATGGCGTGCCAGTGCTGAATGCCGTTACGGCATTTGATCCTGCGGCAGACGACGCTGCCAACTTGAAGTCTATGCTGGCCGATATTCGCGCATACACACCGGCTGCCAAACCCGCGTTTCTGAACGTATTTGTTCAGTGTTATCCATGGTCTCCAACGAAACTTAAGAAAGTGCTGGCAGAGTTAGGGCCGGATTATGTAGTGGTTACAGCAGATCAACTGGCACAGATGTATCGGCAGTCCAAGCGCTGATCGTGAAATTATTGTTGCAAAACCGGTGTTGGAGAAAATGCGCGCCTAGCGCATGGTGTTCACTTCAACGGTTTCACCGTCGGAGTAACAGGTAACGGCCCCAACCTTGTCGGTGCGATCGACGTGAGCGCCAGCCCGTTTCAGTCTCGCGATAACGTCATCCGAAGGATGGCCGTAGCTGTTATGCGCTCCTACGGAGACCACCGCTTCTCGTGGGCTGCAGGCTTTGATGAATTCATCGGTGGAAGAGGTGTCGCTGCCATGATGGCCAACTTTCAGCACGTCGCACTTTAGTCTGTACCGCACATCAAGCAGATCCTGCTCTTCCCGCTTCTCTGCATCCCCGGTAAACAAAAACACATTCCGCCCATAGGATAACCGTACGACGATGCTGCAGTTGTTGGGCCGGTCATCTTCGACCTCGTCGGCGGTTGGTCCTAATATCTCGATCCCAACCCCGTCGCCAAGATCGATATGCTCGCCGCGCAGCACAGGCAGGCAGGGCACATTGCGCTGCGCTGCATCTCCGAGGAGCTTCTGCTCAAGCGCAGGCTGCGTCGGCTCGCCGTTGTCGAGCAGCACGTCCACGGGCATATCTTTCAACAGCGTATCTGCACCGCCAATATGATCGGAATGCGGATGCGTGAGCAGGATCGCATCGATATGGCTCACGCCCTCGTGCCGCAGGTACGGCTCTACCGTCTTTTTGCCCTCGTCGCGATCGCCAAAAGGCCCTTTACCGCCTGTATCCACCAGAATTACGCGTCCACCCGGAGTTTCGATAACGGCGCAATCGCCCTGACCGACGTCCAGAAAGGTAACCTTGAGGCGAGCCAGCCTGTGCCGCGAGATGCCATATCCGGCGAGCAGCAGATTGAATACCAGCACGACAATTGCAATTCGGCGAAGAGTTGGCGTGGTCATGTCGTGAATAGTGCGGGCCAGTTGAAGACTTAGTTAGAGTAGGGATCGGCCGCATCGCGCAGCGCATCACCGACGAAGTTAAACGCTATCACAACGATCACTACGGGTAAAGACGAGATGAGCAGCCACGGATAGTGCAGCACCACCGTCACTCGCTGTGCGTCTTGCAGCAGCACACCCCAGCTTGTCATAGGAGGACGGATACCGAGGCCGAGAAAACTGAGCGCCGTCTCACCGAGAATCATCCCCGGTATCGAGAGCGTCGCGATGATGATGATGTGACTGTAGGCCGTAGGAGCAAGATGCCGTGTTATCACATACCAGTGGCTCGCGCCAGCGGCACGGGCAGCCATCACATAATCGGCGTCCCGCGTGGAGAGCACTTTGCCGCGTACCTGACGGGCGAGCCCGCCCCATCCGAGAAGTGAAAGGATCACGGTGATGGCGAAGTAGACCTGCAGGCCACTCCAACCTGCCGGCAGCGCCGCTGCGAGAGACATCCAGAGCGGTATCGCAGGAAATGCAGAGAGGAGCTCAATGATTCTCTGGATCGCGACATCCAGCCAGCCGCCGCGATATCCTGACAGGATGCCTAGCAACGAGCCGAGCAGGATGCTGAGAAACACTCCGACGAGCCCAATGGTGAGTGACACGCGCCCACCAAACAGGATTCTCGAGAAGAGATCCCGCCCCATCCTGTCTGTCCCAGCGATGTAGAAAGGCCCATCCGAGCCGATAAGATGCAGATTGGAAGAGATGATGCCGAGCATACGGTAACTGTCGCCCCGATGAAAGAGCGTTACAGCATACGTCTTTGTCGTATCTTCGGTGAAGCTCAACTCCATCGTCTCACGGTCGCGCGTCGATTTCAACCCATACACAAACGGCCATCGCAGGTTGCCAGCTTTCGTATCGTACACATGCACATGGGTCGGTGGCACATACCGGTTAAGCATGTTATCGGTTATATAGCTGTAAGGCGCAAAGAAATCGGCGAAAAGCGATAGCGAATAGAGTGCGATCAGTATTCCGGCGCCGATGATCGCAAGCTTGCTCTTGCGAAACCTGCGCCACACGAGTTGCCGATAGCTCAGGCTGCCGCGATCCAGCGCCTGAGGGTCTTCACTCAGCTCGTCTTCATTCTGCAATGCGGCCGATGTGGGATTCATATTAGTCATAGCGAATCCTCGGATCGGCCCAGGCAAGCGCGATATCGGCAAGCAGATTGCCGATGATCAGCAGCACACTCATAAAGAGCAGAATGGTTCCAGCCAGATACATATCCTCGTCCTGCAGACCTTGCAGCAGCAGCGGACCGACGGTGGGTAAATTCGCAACGATCGAAAGGATAGTTGTGCCGCTGAGGATATCTGGCAGGCTCATTCCCATCATGCTAATAAGCGGATTGATGGCGATTCTTGCGGCATGCTTGACAACAACCACCGACTCCTTGAGCCCCTTAGCCCTTGCGGTGCGAACAAAGGGTTCGCCAAGCACATCGAGCAGATTGCTGCGCATAACACGCATTAGCCCGGCGACGCCATTTAGCGAGATAACAATTATTGGCACCCAAAGGTGATTGATGAGATCGCCAACCTTGCCGGGAGTCCAGCCGACCTGTGCCTGATAATAGGGCGAAAAGAGCCCGAACAGGGGTACGCCAAAGAGTTTATAGACCACGACGATAATGGTGAGAGCGATTAAAAAGCCGGGCAGACTCATCCCAAGAAACGC
>Ga0364860_10501_pt1 | contig 23435 bp, 20 predicted proteins | sample ExccelAu500001D4_FD_206916 | JGI IMG/M metagenome (GOLD analysis project Ga0364860, IMG submission 206916) | Enriched cells from Trout Bog Lake Hypolimnion, Wisconsin, USA - BchlTB.Aug20.5000.01 .D4 | ecosystem: Environmental > Aquatic > Freshwater > Lake > Hypolimnion/Profundal zone | place: USA... | reverse complement strand
TCAGGATACCGCACTTTGGGGTTCTAATCGCATCAGCAGCGAATTCCGGGGTTGCTACTCCCTGCTTTTGCGTAACTGTTCCATAACCGACTGAACGAGGGCTTTTGCGCCTTCCATGCCGCCGAGAACCGCCTGCAGGTCAAGAGCGGGCTTGGACGGGTTCCTGGTTGAGGCACAATATACGCCGTGCTGGCCTACCAGAATAAGTGCATCGGTCATGAGATCGAGGGCTACGGCCAAGCGGCCGCGCTCGACTCCCATCATAAATTCGTACTTCTCCAGGTCCGCTCGCTTTTCGTCAAAGACACTCATGATTTCAGATTAGCGGAGTATCTCGGCTTACGATCGCAAAATCAACTAAGGTTGACGACCTGAAACGAGGCTGAATCCGCGGACCCGCGAAAGGCAGACACGGAGGATTGGCAAGCTGCCTGACTTGTCAGTAGATTCCTGGAAATAGTCTCTTTGTGCATCCGTGGTAGGCATCATACTCGCTGCCAAAGTACCTGTGCAGGAGCCGTTCCTCTGCCTCCATGCGCGAGGCCAACACTGGAAAAAGAAGGCATATAAGAACAAGCCCGACTTCGGAGCGGAAGGCGAGTTCCCAACCCAACATGCAGGTCAACATTCCCAAATAGAAGGGATTGCGGACGAATTTGTAGGGTCCGAGCCTTTCGAGCTTATGGCCTGGTTGCAGGGCGACCAGGCCGCTGAATCTGTCACCAAGCACAAACACGGGCCAAAGCGCGAACAAGCCGCCAACCAGGTAAAGCGCCACGCCAATCCAGCGAATCCAGTAGCCGCTCAATAGCAATGTCCATGAGTGTAAGCAATAAGCAGGAAGGTAGGCATTGGCTACAGCTATGCTGGCAAGTGCCCAAAGCACCCATCGGTTGCGCTTATCTTCCTTGTAGCCCGGGCTCATGTTGCCGCCAGCAAAGAGGGCGAGGATCGTAAGAGGAATGGTGGCATAGGCCAGAGCCTTCAATTGCGGATCGGAAGAGAAAGCGGCCCATCCGCCACTACCGGCAATTGCAAGCGCGAATTGCATTGCCGCCAACAGAAGGACGGCGAATATGTTTTTTTTGGACGCGGCCATTTCTTCTCCGCCTAACCTCCAATGGTAAATGATTTACCAGCGGCGAATCTCGTACGGAGGTCATTGTTACCAGCTTGAACCCCAAGTCAGTCCCATGCCTTAACCTGTGCGAATGGGATTGCAGAATCGGGAAACCCGAAAGATTGCCTCACTGCGAAGGCGTCTTCTGAACTGGTACGCGAAACACAAGCGCGACTTGCCCTGGCGCAAAAGCAGCGAGCCATATGCCATTTGGGTCTCAGAGATCATGCTGCAGCAGACCCGGGTTGCGGCTGTGATGGATCGATACGAGGCGTTTCTGGAACGATTTGCGACTGTTGTGGCACTGGCTGAGGCGCGGGAGGAGGACGTACTGGCTCTGTGGAGCGGGCTGGGCTACTACCGGCGGGCGCGGATGCTGCACAAGGCTGCGGGGGTGGTGGTTGGGGAGTTTGGGGGCGAAATGCCGGTGAGAGCGGAAGCGCTGCGTGGGCTGCCGGGGATTGGCGCGTATACGGCGGCGGCGATTGCGAGCATTGCGCACGGCGAGCGAGTGGCGGTAGTGGATGGAAATGTGGAGCGGGTGGTTTGCCGGCTGGAGGGTTGGGAGGCGGACGGAACCACGGCACGAAAGAAGTCGATTGAGGGGCTGGCGGCCTGGTTGGTTGATCCGGTGCGGCCGGGGGACTTTAACCAGGCCATGATGGAACTGGGCGCGCTGGTTTGTACGCCGCGGAGTCCACTGTGCGGTGAGTGCCCGCTGTATGCGGATTGCGATACGCATGGAGAACACAAGACCGTGGCACGCGCGGCGATGAAGAGCCAAGTGGTTGGCTACGCGTTGTGTATGCGGGGGGATGAGGTGTTGCTGGAGCGGCGGCCGGACACGCAATCCGTGATGCCCGGGATGTGGGAGCTGCCGGCGCTGCGCGATTTTGCGTTTGAAGAGGACAGTCTGACCATGACGGTGAAACACGCGATTATGCAGGTGAACTACGTGGTGCGAGTGCGGACCGTGACGGAGAAAGAGCTGAAAAGGTTGACGGTAGTTGGCGGGGAACGGCGATGGGTTCGCGGAGTTGATGCGAAGGATATAGCGTTGACGGGGCTGGCACGGAAGGTGCTGAAGAAGGCGGGGCTGTTGAGTTGATGGCTTGGTCGCGATTGCTCAGGGACGCGGCGGGGACGTAGTCTGAAGGTCTATAGAGGCGGGCTGGAGTTTGCCTGGGCCAGCCAAGATAAGGGAGATTCCATGCATCGCAGGTTTTTGTGTTCGCTTTTGTTTGTTTGCTTGTTTGGCATATTGCAGAGTGGCGCACAGCAAGGAATGACGAGTGTGGTTCCGACGGTAGTGGGATTGCCGACGGCGGCGCGAACTGCCGCGGCTTCGATTGACCCGGAGAAGATTCGGGCACAGGTACGGTATTTGTCGCTGGACTTGTTGGAAGGTCGCGGGCCAGGAACGCGCGGGGCGGAACTTGCTGCTGAATACATTGCGACGCAATTTGCGCTGTTGGGTGTGGAACCGACGGGGGAGAACGGAACCTATTTCCAAAAAGTGCCGCTTTATGCCGTGCATACGGTAGAGGACAAAACGAAATTTGCGTTTGTGCCTGCAAATGGGCAGCCTGTTGACCTGACCTACGGGACCGATGTGGTGACCAAGGATCAGACTGGGCAGGCTGCGGCGGAAGTGGATGCACCGATTGTGTTTGTTGGTTACGGGATCGATGCGCCGGAGTACAAGTGGAATGACTATGCGGGTGTCGATCTGAAGGGCAAGATTGCGCTAGTGATTGTGAACGAGCCGCCCTCCGACGATGCGAAGTTTTTTAAGGGCAAGGCTCTGACATATTACGGGCGGTGGACTTACAAGTACGAAGAGGCCGCGCGGCGAGGGGCCGTGGGCGTGCTGGTGATTCATCGTACCGACCTGGCGAGCTATGGGTGGGACGTGGTGCGGAACTCACAGGCGATTGAGAAGAGTTATTTGAATGGCGATCCCTCTGCGACGCTGCGAGCGGCGAGCTGGATTCAGCACGATGTGGCGCAGAAGCTGCTGACGCTGGCTGGGCTGGGGGATCTGGACAGGGCGATTGACGCGGCAGGGAAACCAGGCTTCCGCGCGGTGGAACTGCCTGTGAAGTTAAAGGGTCATGTGGAGAGCCGGGTGCGGCGGTATGACAGCACGAACGTGGTGGGTCGAGTGACGGGCGCGGATGCGTCAGGCCAGGCGGTGCTGTACACGGCGCACTACGATCATCTGGGCATTGATCCAGACGCAAAGGGCGACAACATTTACAACGGCGCGGCAGACAACGCTACAGGCTGCGGGGTTCTGCTGGAGCTGGCGCAGGCCTTTGCGCAGTCGAGTGTGAAGCCCCCGCACTCCATGTATTTCGCCGCCGTAACGGCGGAGGAGCAGGGTCTCCTAGGCTCAGAATATCTGGGGATGCATCCGCCGGTGCCTGCGGGACAGATTGCACTGGATTTGAACTTCGACATGATTCTGCCGATTGGGGTTCCGCGATCTGTCAATCTGGGCGGAGCCGAACGAATTGATTTCTGGCCAAAGGTGCAGGCGGTGGCGAAGGCGTTTGATCTTGAGATACTCCCCGACCCGCGGCCGATGGCAGGGACGTATTACCGGTCCGACCATTTCTCGCTGGCGCGGGTGGGTATTCCGTCGTTCTCAGTGGATCAAGGGGATCTGTTTGAAGGGCACGATCTGGCGTGGGGTCAGGCTCAGTCCGCCGACTTTGAGGACAAGCATTATCACCAGCCTTCGGACGAGTACCACGCAGATTGGGACTTTAGAGGGAATGCCAAGCTGGCACGGTTTGGATTTGTGCTGGGTTGGCTGGCCAGCGAGCAGGCCAAGCCGGTGGAGTGGCTTCCGGGGGATGAGTTTGAGCGGGCGCGAAAGGCGAGCGAGGGCAGGTAAGCAACGCAAACGCCCGGCTAGTAGTAGTCCGCGCAGCTGAGGTAATAGCCGCACTGGGTACAGACCAGCTTGCAGTGGTGGCCGGTTAGCTGATGGCTGCAGTTGGGGCAGATCTGGCAGTGGTGTACCCCGGATTGCGAAGGGTTGGGCGCTGCCTTGGTGGCGTGCCGCACCGGACCACTTTGTGGGAAATCGGCGTTAATTTCAGAGGCGAAATCGGGGTCGAGAGCAGTGGGGCGCTGCGGCAACATGCCTGACAGATTAGCATAGAGAGTATGGTCCCCTGTGGAGCGTCAAGCAGGCAGGGGCCTGACGGATCAGGACAATGGCGGCGCGCAGAACTTCCCCTGAGCAACTGAGGCGCCTCGAAAATACCAATCAAACAATGCGAACACTCCCAAGGAGGGAATTATGGCTAGCAAGGCAAGTGCGGTTTGGACCGGTTCACTGAAAGAAGGCAAAGGCACCATTTCCACGGCAACAGGCGTGTTGAGCAATGCGAACTACTCGTTCGCTACTCGTTTTGAGGGCGCGGACTCCGGCACCACCCCGGAAGAGCTGATTGCAGCGGCGCACGCGAGCTGCTTCTCCATGGCTCTGGGCGCGCAGTTGGGCGGCGCTGGACTTACACCGGAGAAGATTGAGACTGCAGCTGCCGTTACGCTGGCCAAGACGGATGCGGGCTTTGCGATTACGAAGATTGCACTGACCACGACTGCCAGCGTTCCGGGCGCGACGCAGGAGGCCTTTGACACGGCAGCAGCCAACGCTAAGACGGGCTGCCCGATTTCAAAGCTTTTTGCGAACAACACGGAGATCACGCTGGACGCCAAGCTGGTCTAAGGCTCGATATTGGCAGAAGATTGAGGGCCGGGGCATATTGCTCTGGCCCTCAGTGTTTTAACCCTAAATTTGACACAGGTTGCCGCATTTGCGAGACTCAGAGTTGCTGCCTGACTCAGCAGAGCATGCTGAGTGAGTGAGAGTGCCGAAGTGGCGGAATTGGCAGACGCGCGTGGTTCAGGTCCACGTACTCGCAAGGGTGTGGGGGTTCGAGTCCCTTCTTCGGCACCAAAAGTTACGCTAAATATTGATTTTATTGGGCTTGCAAAAGCTAAGAGGACTTCCTAACAGGCTTCCTGGCACTTTTGCAAAAAATAAAGACTGTGGTTTCTACAAAAACAATTATTTGCTTTCAGTAGAAACAATCTTGCCGAACCAATCATCCAACTTTATAAGTACACAAAGCTACCAACCGGGTGGCGCTATTGTGATCCAAAACCAAAAAGTTGTACCAGTAGGAATTTGAGAGATGATGGCTGTTGTGGCCCTCGGGGCGAACCACGAGAAGGTATCAACTTGCCGAATAAGCATCATTCGGAACAGGAGATCATTTCCGCTCTCAAGCAGGGTCAGTCGGGAGAGAAGCCGCCCGACTTCCTCCAATCCTTTGTAAGCCTGTCCTCTATCTATCTTGGAATGAAGCGACAGATTCACAGATAATTTGCCGCTTGCGATTTTATATTTAGTTAATTTGATTTACTGGACGGACTCAACTATCGGAAGGATTTTCTGTTTCAGGGCTTCATAGCCAAGAGCATTCAGATGGACGCCATCTATAGAAAACCTGGGGTTAAGCTCCCCGCCTTGCTGAACGACATCATAGATATCTAAATAGATAGATGATTTTCCATCTGCCAGGCCCTCAATCCCTTTGTTCATCGATTGAATAGAAGAATTAATCGCATTGCCATTGAGATGCATAGTCACAGGCCATCCGCTTGCTGCGGCAATGGGAGGTATGCTCTCGATGAATACGACTGTACCTGGGCTGCCTTCGCGTACATGATTTAGTATCTCAGCGTAAGTCCGAAGATAGGCCGCAACGTTCGGACCAGTAAAGAGGGCGTCGTTTGTTCCAATCAAAAGGAAGATGGCCTTGGGATGAAGCGCCAATACAGGCTCTAAACGGCTGAGAACGTCGTTCGAGGTGTCGCCTCCTATTCCGCGGTTTAAGACCGGTACGCCAAGTAACTCACTCCACTCACAGAATTGAGTGATGCTGTCGCCAAGAAAGACAATGGGGCGCGAGGGTTGCGGAGGGACAACTCGCTCAAAGAGAGACTCCCGTACCATATGATCCACGTTTCTATTCGGCGCTACGACAGCAGGTGTTCTGGACCTCAGTACGGCGGCCAGTAGGTTATGGCTATGTGCATAGTAGAGTAGGAAAACAAAAAAGATAACGTTTGTGATGAGAGAAAGGAAAAAGAGGGGTGCCATTTCTCGTCGAATTTGCGTTATTTTCAAGTATGCTTTCCTTTCTAACGACAACATGCGCCACCGGGACCAACCAGTTTGGTTCTCCGATTCAATGGACCTCATCCCAACGGGCTAGATTCGTTCATTGAGTCTTGGATTATAAGGAACAGAATCTCATACGTCAGGTTTCGAGCAGAGATAGAAGCACAATTATTCTGAACCTACTTCCCCGTTTCCGCCGCAATTAGTTGATCTTCCCGATCGCAAGAGGTGGCATCACATTCTCCGCCAGATTGGTACTGAACTCGAGATCGGGGTCTTTGATGGTGCATCCACTCAACCTGCGATCCGTTCCCCACAACAATGGGTGGAGGCCAGGCATACGTGACATGGCAACACGGACTGTAATGACCGCAAAAAGCAGGAACCATACGTAGAACCTCTCCGCCATATCTGGGAAAAGGAGCAACCTTATCGCACTCGTGGCAATACTTGCCAGAAGTAGATCACGATTTGGCTTCTTAAGATCACTCTGTACCAAGCATATTGCGCAAAGTAACAGCGGCAAAATGAGGTCTCCGAGCAAGACTTGAGCAGCATAAAATGAGTCGGCGGAAATGAATTGATGAATACTGAGTCGCGTTGTCTGAAATTCAGTTGGGGAAACAAAATGGATAAACGAGGTGACGAAGAGCGTCGGAAAAGGCACTGCACCAGTCAGCTTTTGTTCTAGAAATAGAACAAGCAAGCTTACAAAACCGACAACGCCAACCAACATAATTTTCTGGCGTAGTACTTTTACTTCGCGATAGACCAACAGCATGACCAGCAGGCACCCGAATATGACTGTGTCAGGACGAGCTAGTGCCGTAATCAGAAACATCCCGATACCGAGCGCGACTCGACGGTTATAGGTGAGGGTGTAGGCCGAGAAGATGAGAAGAAAGGTGGAGAGCGCATCGGGCGTAAGCGACTTCCCTATCATTACAGACTCTGGAAGGCTCATAATGAGAGCAGAAAACAGGGAAGCTCCAATGACGGAGTAATGCCGACGTAACCATACCCACACAACAATTCCGGCTAAGATGTAAGACGAGGAGTTGATGAGCTGGATTGCATTATATGAGCCAATATGGAACTCTCGGTGGAGAAGCGTGATCGTTGCTGTGAAGAGGGGTTTTACCCTGTAGAGACGCAAGTAGGTGTTATAGTCAGCATCTGACAGCCCCGCTACATAGCCTACGAGAAGTTGGGGGAAAGCATTGCACGGCGGGCGTCGGCTTGAGAGTTGCGACGAACACTCCTGCTCTGAAGCTTTGAAGTTGTTAGTCCCCTGATATTCGGCAATCGATACGTATGCAAGAGTGTCATATGTCGGCGCCGGAGCAACGTAAGTATGATATCCGTCAAAGAATAGCACCAACAGAAACAGCAGCACGGACATGCCGCTCAATAGGGCCTCATAGCGCTTTATCATCTACATCCTCCCGTAACGTTTTGAGGTGATCCGCAGGTAAACTCATTAGCAGTAATGCAGATGTACTTAGGTTGAAATAGTTACCACAAGTCAAGCAGTCTTACACCTATGGATTGCTCGGCAGTACGCAACTGAAGTAAAGACTTGAGCCCGCAGCCTAACTCTGTACGGATGGGCATAGACTTCAGTTACAATGAAGCTGACTTCATGCTATTAAGAATCGACTGCCCAAACGATCGGCGCGAGAATATTTCGCTTGCTCGTTGCCAGGTGCGGAATCTCGTTCCTTCGCTTAACCCAGAGATTGCCGAGTTCACGGTATGGGCGAAACTATCCTGGTTGGTTGCCTCATAGCAGCTTCCTGCGTCTCCTACGATCTCATCAAACGGCGCAAGCTTTGGCGCTACCGGAACTAATCCATTCGCCATCGCCTCAACGAGCACATATCCGTAGTCATCCAGAATAGACCCAAAGCAGAAGATATCCGCCTGTTGCATAACCGACTGAAATTCTTCTCGCCTGAGTTTACCAAGGAATTCAAATGGGAGACCGCATTGACTTGCAGCGTGTCGGACCTCATCGTCTGCCCCTCCAGCCAATTGAAGCACCAATCCTGACTGCGGATTTACCCTCTTTACTGCTTCCAGCATCCAGAGAATTCGCTTACGGGGTGCGTTCAAGCTCTCTGCGGCAACCAGCATTCGTATTCCTGAGTTTGTGCGGCGCACCAGGGGTGGCACATTAGTTCCCGGGTACACAACATTCGACCGTACGCCTCTGGAGCGAAGAATAGTGTTTAATCTTGAGGTTACTGATAAAACACAGTCGGCTTCGCGCATTCCTCTCCAATCTTTGCGCCACCATCCTGCCGCATCTAAGCCCGTTCGGAAGATTGCTTCTGCGCTTTTATTGGGGGCTAGCGTTATTGTTTTCTTGAGATACGAGACCAAATCCACGGGATAGGACCACGATGCAACAAGTTGCTTACAGTCCACCCGCCTGTCTACCAATGTACTTTGATTCAGAACGTAACAAGAAGGTATAACCTGCTGCGTAGCAAGTTGAAGATGGATTCTGCCTAGAACGCCGTCTGGCTTTGTAGACAGCGAACGCCTCAGCAGCGAACTCCCTTTTCCATAGAAACCGGTTGGTCCGGGCGGCTCTGATTGCTTATCTATATGCAGAATTCGAACTTTGGGAACTCCGGGCAGGGTAGTTTCAGTGCTCACGCATAGAATCACTTCGTGACCCAGTTCATGAAGAGCATGAGCTGCCTCCCAGCACCATGTGGCCATGCCATTGGTGTTGTATAAGTAGGCCACAACAATGGGAGCTTCGTTATCCTTGTTTTCAAAGGGTGTCACAAGTCATCCAATCGGAGATTGCGAGTGCCGAAGATTCGTTGATATTGGGAGACGTCAGTTGTGATTGGCGGGCATATTATCTGCAATTCTTGATATCGGCTTACGTCGCAATTAATGGCTCTTCTTTCTTGCGATGATTCAAGAGGCCCTGAGCAAGGTGGAAAATTTGCACAAGGAGTGCGCCTAATGCAGTGTAGATACTCATACTCAGCACCCCGCTTGAACTGTTGAGTGGAAGGACAAACACGCACACGGTTTGAATTCCGATCAAGACCACGACTTGGGAGGAACCGCTCCACCAGAAAATCCATCTTCGAGCAATTGCGACTGACCACATTGCTCCCGCGAAGTAGTTGATCGATGCGGCATAAACTACTAGCTGAACCTGTGCGGTCAGGTTGCTATACTTTGCGCCGAGTAACAGAAGGTAGAGTGCAGGAAAGAAGCGCGCGGAGGCACCTACCGTAAGAGCGATGAGTCCAACCCCGCTCAGGGCCATTACATATCGTTTCAGGAAAAGGTGTTTAGGGGTTCTCGCGAAATGTGGAGTCACGAGAACTCCATTCGATGTATTTAGAAGCAGGAACAACTGGCTAATTCTACCCGCCGCTGCTACTTCCGCTATTTGGCTCACATGCCCGAATGCAGTGATTAGGAAGAGGGAGATCTGACCCTGTAATGCCTGGTAGATCGAGCCGGGAATCAGGGGTAGTAGATAGCGGACCATCTCCGCAGCTCGCTCCCTGGAGTGTTTTGCCGGAACAACAATCCACCGCCGCGACAACACGCGATACGATATTCCCATTATCACGATGCTAAGGGTATTTGCAATCACCATCGTTGTAGAGGAAATGATGTGGAAGTAGTAGAGAAGAAACGAGCTCAGAATCCTGATTGTTGCGGCTGCAATCTGGGGTGAGTAGAAACTTATAAGTCTGTTATTCAATATGAGGGGAACCTCATAGTAAGAGGCCCACGCTTGAAACTGAGTAGCCACCAACACAGTAAGTGCCAGAAAGCTGATTTCTCTTGGACTATGCCCTGGAATCTGGGTATGACGAAAGATCACGATCCCGGCTATGGCGAATACCGTAACAATCATCAGGAGCATTTGCCGGATGCGGCTCGCTGCCTTGATGTAACTTCCCAACACTTCCTTGTCAGTGTATCGTTGTCCGGCCAGGCCAAGTATGGCGCCACCGAATCCAAGGTCGGTGAGGATGGTGATGGTGCCCTGTATTCCAAGGACGACGGAATAGATTGCGAACTCCGGCTTAGAGAGTAGCCGCAGCAGCAAGAGTCCAGTAACTGCATTCAAGATCTGGACGGCACTTTGGGCTCCGATAAAAGTAGTAATACGTTTGCCCAAGCGAAAAAGAGAGTTTTTATCCATAATTCCTAGAGTTCGAGCTTGCGAACAACACGTGCCGGCACACCCACAGCCAGGCAACCCGGAGGGATATCTTTGGTGACTACGGCACCGGCGCCAATGATGGAGCCGTCACCAATGTTGACACCCGGGAGAATGATTGCACCTGTTCCCAGCCAGCAATCTGAGCCGATCGTTACAGGTGATTCGATTCCCCAGGTGCGGGTGGCAAGCTGCTCTGAGTGCGTGATGGAGGCGATGGAGCAACCTGTTGAAATGAGGGTTCTCGCCCCGATGTGGACTCGTCCAGCACCAAAGATGTGAGTGAACGCATTGATGATAACGTCGTCTTCGAGCGTTATTCCATGTGTTCCCCAAATGCGTGCATCTGGACTGATCATTACTCGCTGTCCGCACGAGGCGAACGCTTTCTTGAGGTTCTCGTTGGTGTATTTCTGATGCCAACGAAGGAGTTTGTCCATACATTTACCAATAACGCGAGTCAGCATTGTTTTCGTTTCAGGCTGGATTCCAGCTTTGTCTTTCGAAGGATATTTTGCTACCTATATCTTCATGGCTGAGTGGTACATTTCGAAATACCGTGCAGCGATAACATTCCAGTCGTACAGCGTATCGATTCGCAACTTGCCGAGAGCTGACAGTCTCTCTATATCACCAGATTGAGTACGTAGTTTCCTGATAGCCGCTGTCAGGGCACCATCCTCATTCATATCTACATATAGAGCAGCGTCCCCCAAAACCCACTTGAAGTGATCGGAGTTGTGGCACATCACGGGAGTGCCAGCGGACAGAGCTTCCAGAAGTACCATTCCAAAGCCTTCATGGACCGCCCCATGTACTAAGAGATCGGCACTGGCCAGCAACTTGGGCACTTCTCGTCTCGGAACCGTGAGGAAGACGTGCTGATTGGGAAGCAACCTGGTGGCAATCTCCTTCAACTCCGGAAAATCTTCTGTAGGTTCCCCAGCCATACACAGGAAGTTAGATGGATCTTTCAACGCGGCTACTTCTCGAATTAAATAGTCGATTCTTTTATGTTTTTTCTTAAAGGCGGCAAGTGAAAGAATGATAAATCGATCGAGTGGCAGATCAAATTGTTTTCGAAGTTCTTGCCGCTCGATTGTGGTTCTGAAATTTGAGGATTCAATGCCATAAGGGATGAGACTCATGCGATCCGGCGCCACACCCCAGTAGGTCGCCTCATCAAGCCCCTGTTTACTGACCTGATGGATGAACACCTCGGGGCGGAAATGTCTGGGGTGCACTGGTCCCCCATTCGACTGCACGAGCTTCACATGCAGGCCTGTCCAGCGAACCAGCCTTGCAAGCGCATTGCCGACGTTTCCTTCGCTGTAATGAAGAACATCAATCTTCCTCATGGCAAGGTAGGGAATCAGCGCCACGGCAAAACTGATTTGTTCGTAATAGAATGCCCGCTCCGGTGCCATGAAACGCTCGAGAAAGTCCCGCCTTATGCAAGGAACGACTATCTCCTTACCGCCGCTCTTTCCGGACCCCTTGAAGAGCACCACATCTCCTTTAGTGGAAAGAGCGTCGAACAACTCGCGGGCAAATGACTCATAACCGCGTCGAACATGTTCGAGGCCACAACAAGCGATTGCTATACGCATATGGAGTATCCTCGTCGGTAGTTGCGACTTACAGACTATCTATTGTTTGGGGCCAGCCCTTTAGATTTCCAGCGGAGAGCGTTCATGAAAGATATGGAATAGAACCGTGATATTGCAGGATTTACTATGAAGGCGAAGAGGCTCGTCCTAGACTAAGCTCAGCACCCATAGTCCCAAACCCAAACAATGGTCCGTACTTAGGCAGGTGGTGCCCGTCTCGATTCTCAGAAGCTGCGGGCTATCTTTCAAGGTGAAGTCTACGTCTGGCAACTCGCGGCAACAATGACAGGCCCAATGCCACAGCAGGCTTCCAACCGGGAAACTTCTTAAATGCGGTGCGGAACATTCGGCGCGCAGCCGCTTTATCTCCAAACCAGAGCGAATCTCTCCCACATCTGAAATATGCCTCTGAGACGCGCTTAAGCGAGTACGAACGCAACTCGGGAAACCACTCTCGAGAGAGTATCTGTTCCCACATGTAAATCAGCGGAAGATTCTTGTCTGGGGCTCTGCGCGCAGTTTCCATTTCACGATGCAGACGATAGCGCGTGAGCCTGTCTGGAACGTAATAGAAGCCGCCTTTTGTAGCAAGGATGCAGGCAATCCAGAAGTCGTAAGCGCCAACGACATCGGAAGTCAGCAAGTTCAGGTCAAGGGCGTTCTTGCGAAACACGGATGCCATTGCCAAAGGCACGCCGTTTCTCTTCAGGACCAAGTCAGCAGGATCTCGCACATCTCCCTGCGGTAATGTTGCTCTGGTGTAGTGCCTGGCATTGGCATCCGTTGCTGCCACATCCACAGTGCCATCCTCATGCATGATCCAGTGATCGCTGAACGCCAATACCCGACTAGTTTCCAGTTCGAGAGGCGGGATCGGTTTTTCAAGAAATGTCGGCTCCCACATGTCGTCATCGTTCAGGATTGAAATGTAATCTCCTGAAGTGATGGTTATCGCATTGCGCAGACTTTCAGCGATTCCGGTTGTGCGAGGATTCGCGTGATATTTGATCTGCCCCGCAAAACGCGCACATATCTCTTGAGCAAGTGCCTCGCCAGAATCGTCGACTACGATAATTTCACGATCTTGATATGTTTGCCGCAGAGCGCTCTCAATCGCAATCGACAGAAAAGTCGTTCGCCGATAGACCGTGACGATGATGGAAACGCGAGGGCTCATATTCAGCAGTTCTGCCTCTCAAAAGTAGGTTAGCGTGTAGTAGAACAACTTGTTGTTCGCCCAATTGAAGGCAAGATTCTACCAGGGCCATATTTGATCCCCGAGATTCGGTTAATTCAGTTGCCTGTGCCAGCAGCAACCTCAGGCACGAGCAGCATTTCACGTCTTCAAGGGACATGCTGCATCACGCGCTGCCCGATTACCAGCGCGGGACTTCCAACCGCTATTGAGCCAGGTGGAATATCTTTGAATACCGAACTGCGAGCTCCCACCACTGCGCCGCGTCCTATGGTTATTCCTGGTGCTACGAATACGTCGGTAGCAAGCCACGCTTCAGGCCCGATTGTAATTTTCTTGGCCCTCAACGGGAAATTTGGCAGAGTATGGTCATGGGATCCGGCGCAAAGATAAGACCTTTGTGAGATAACCGAGTTGTCTTTGATTTCGATTTCACCATAGGTGTAGAGTTCTACATTTTCGCCAATGTGGCAGTTATCGCCGATGGTCAGCTTCCAGGGATAGGGTGTCTTAACAGTCGAGCGGAGGATGACACGTTTGCCGATTTTTGCGCCGAACTGCCTTAACAGATACCGGCGCCATCCATAAGCAAACTGTGGAGAGAGTGCGAACAGGGTTGCCTGCACAGTCCACCAAAGCTGAACATAGAGTTTCGAGCGTCCGCGAAATCCTGCGGGAACGCGGAATTGATCTAGTTGCTGGTAATGGCCTGGCTCGGCTGATGGTGTGTTGGAAGGCGTCGCATCCGGAAGTGATCTATCGGAATCAGGCATAAATTTCTCTCTCACGAACATTCCGTCCAAGCTTCATCATTTACTCGAAAGATTTTCGATCAATGTTTCACATTTAGCACAGCAGGGACGATAGAACCATTTAATCAATCTGCGATGAAATCCCCAAAACATGACCATCAAAAAGAGTTGGGCGTTTTCGACGATCATATAGAAGAGCTGTTCGGGATTTTTGCCTGTACCTGTACGCACTCGCCGCCAGCCGCGGCGCATGAGGCGCAGGCAAGTCATGAAGAAGGATGAGAGGGTTTGCCCTGTGGCTTGGGTTCCATGTATTTGCATATAGAGCAAATGAGAGAGAGCGTGGTGCTGGATAATCTTCCATCCCAGCCTTGTCTCAACGGCATGATAAACCCGCGCTTGCCGGAGAAAAATGATGGGACTCTGTGATTGCACTCGAAGCCGAAAGTCTACGTCTTCCATGGCCGGGAACGGGTAACGTTCATCGAAGCCACCAATGGCATTGAATACTTCCCGTCGAACTCCGAAATTACACGACCACAGTTTTCCACCTGTTTCATTCTCAGGGGCAGCATCCCCAAACCCTTTTACCTGGCCCTGAGCCGTGATCCGCCCCTCAAATACGCCATACTGCGGAAGTGTAGCTGCAGCGCTCTGATATTCAGCAATGAGGTTCTGTTCGGGGATGCAGTCATCATCAAGGAATACAAGTAATTCACCCGTCGAGTGAGTGGCACCGCAATTGCGATTGGCAGAAGGCCCCTTCTGTGGACCCTGAACTACCTTCACCGAATCGAAGCCCTCGCCCAGAGCCCTACTTGTCTCCAACGCATTTCCATCGTCGCTGACCACGATCGTGCATTCCGGATGCGTACTCACATAAGGTAGCAATTGGCTCAAACATCGCTTGAGCGCTTCGACTCGACCTCTTGTGGGGATGACGACGGCGACGCTTGTCAAATGCATTTGGATCCTTGGTTGAATACGGAATTATGGGAGAACATGTGATTCATTAGCGCTTTTAAGCTTGGGAGAGCTTCTGTTGACACCCGGCAAGTGCAAAGTGGAATTCGTACTCAGCAGCAACTGCCTCAGGAAGAAATCGACTGAGATGCTGCTCGGCTTTCGCACGATAGCTGTCCAAGACCGCAGGTGAGTTCAGCGAGTCAAGGAGAATCTTGGCAAGCTCTTCAATGTTTCCTTCTTCGAACAACGCGCCGGCATCACCAACCGATTCAGGAAGCCCGCCCATCCTGCTTACGACTGGTACGCATCCGCAGGCAATCGCCTCAACGGGAACAACCGGACAAGCTTCCGGGGGCCGGGATCTGGAGGGAACCACGAGAATCTTATGTTGATTCATCAACGTGGCTAGCTCGTTTCCCTTCCGCGGTCCCAGAAAATGCGCGCTCTCAGCGATGCCTAGCGACTGAGCAAGATCACGCAAGACACCTTCCTCAGGCCCTGAGCCGACGATGGATAAGGTTGTCTGCGGGCGATACTTTAGAACAATCGCGTAGGCGTGCAGAAGAGTGTCAACACCTTTTGCTGAAACGAAGCGGCCAACGAACAGGAGGTCGCCATCACGAACTACTCCAGTAATTTGTCGGAAAGTTGAATTGTCATACGGATTCGTGATGACATTTGACTCTTTCTGAATGGTATCCGCAAGGTATCTACTTACGGAAGCACAACGGGGCCGTAGCAGCAGCAAGCGCTTCAAGCGATCCTGCCAGGCCAGCCTCCCGTCGGGGCGAGCGATGGGAGTGTGATGAACCATGACAAATGGCTTGCGGGGATACAAAAGCCAAAGTGGCCAGGCAAGTCTGAGTGAGATATTGCTCTGCAGTACGATGTCACTCTGACCAATTTCCTCGATCAGCGCTTTCGAGTCGGGCCTTCTGAGCACCCGAAAGGGCGTATCCGACTCAGTGCCACTACTCGGAGTGTTTGTAATGACTGTTACCTTATCGCCGCGCTCCGCGAAAATCCGTGCAAGCACGGCGCTCACCGTTTCTATACCTCCCATGCTCGGGGTGAATGCATAAGAGATGATGAGAAGTTTTCGCTGTGTCAATGCTTGACTCCCGTCAGCTGTCGGATCACGATTAGCTACACGTACAGGTTCTGGCTACGCAGCAAGCGCGGATCACGTATAGTTTGTCTGGAAACTTACTTTAGATGGACAGCAGGATCAGCGCTGTCTTATCTTGGCACGAACATTGACATTCTTCTCAAGGTTTTGTGATTCCAAGTCTCCGCGCAATTCGCTTCGCGCGCCACACTGAATTCTCAAGTGCAAAGGACACCGTGTGACATTTACCGAAAGGTATTGATGGGATGAACAGCGGAGTCTCATTGACACTATGGCCAGCGGCTGGAATGTCTTTCATAAAAACCCGAAAACTTGAAACGTAATGAGCTACACCCATCTCGGGCGTAAGTAAGCTAGGGCTCGATATGACGCGACAGTACTTTTCTTCCCAAGCATAGCTATTGCTGGCAGCGGCTAACACACTCCATGCCGTTTGTTCTTTCCAGTAGGGATGAATAGCGTATTCATCGTGACCAAGAAACCACTCGACGAGATCCCAATCGAAGGCGGAACGTTTGAAATGAAGTAAGCCTCCATTGAGTCGATCCGCTAAATGCAGTTTGGAATTCCTCATGAATTGGTAAGGCGTAAGACAGTAGGACTGACCCGGATCCTTCATGAACACGCCACCTGCTGAGGTGTCGTCGGGAAGGGTGAAGAACCTGGTCAAAGGTCGAAGAAAAAGAATATCGCAGTCGGCGTAGGAGAGCTCCGGCTCAGATTCCAATATTTGAATGTCAAATATCTTGAGTCCATAGACGAGATTGTCGCGAAGCTTCCGGCAGGCTGGGTACTTTGCAAGGAATTCATTCACGGGGACGTCGGCGTCACGTTTAAATACAAAGCTGCTGTCAGGAACCGACCTCTGGAACTGCACAATGTCCTGCTCTGTAACAGAGCCGTCTTCGTGCACCACGACGTGAATCGGCTGGTCATAGAACTTCACCATTGAGGCCAGGCATCGCGAAGCGAGCTCGATGTGATTGTGGCCAAACATTGTGTGCAGCCGAATCGCGCGCTGGCTGGTCTCCATCAATATCCTCTCTCAGATGTCTCAGTTTGAATAATGTCGTTTCCCTGCATGGTCACAATATTGCATTGAGACGACATTTTGTCGTCCGCAATTCCTGTGACCAAAACAACTAGCTTCCCTTGACCCCACCAGGTCCTGTTGGTCTTGCCTACTGGGAAACGGCATTAGGAGACCTCGTAAGGTGCCCTGGAAGTACATCGGGCATCGATTTCGCAAGCGGCCGAGATGGCGCGAGCTTCTCTTTCAGGCTTAGGATTGGGCCTTCAAAATATTTCCATGAAAGCGATGCCGTCACAATCGTGAAAGCGAGACTTGCGAAGCTGACGGTAAGATCGGCTGATCGACCTGCCCAACGGTAATGAATGGCCAGCAAGGTACAGGAATAGTAGATCGGGATGTGTACCAGGTACATGCAATAGCTGATTACACCGATATATCTAAGGGGTCCGATACGCAGGATCCGGCACAAGACAGAATTGCTACCGCTCTTTTCTATCACCCAACCAATAAAGCCGGTAATGAAGAGTCCCAGGGCCGTAAGGCCGAATATCTGGAAGGTTAAGCTATCCCGAGTTTCGCGTCCCACAAAAGGCCTTATGGCGAACAAGACTGCGCAGAATCCTGCTGCCCCAACCAGCATGAGACTCGCGAGGGTTCGGCCACTCCTGCGCCCAAATTGTGCGAAACCGCCCCACTTAAGGCCCAGAGCAAGCAAAGAGCCGGCCATTAATACATCCATCCGGCAGAGGAATACAAAATATACATCTTGACCGTCGAACCCAAGATAGCGAAGCATAATCGACGAACAGAGGAGGATGACAGCGGCCAAATATATTGACGATTTCTTCTTTAGAAACAAGACGGTGGGTGCCCAGATGAAGTAAAAGTATTCTTCAATCGACAGCGACCAAGCAGCAGCTAACGAGTTTCCCCAGTTGTCTAAAGTTGCACCTGGAACCGAGAAAGGCAACGGTGTCCGCTGGAAGAAAGTTGGCATGGGTAAATGCCCGACGATGACCTCGTACACGCGTTTGAATAGTGAAGGCGAGTCGACCAACGATTGTAGAAATAGGCCTCTATTGACAAAGTATCCGAAATGCACCAACCCTTCCCGTTTCCATAGGGAAGCTATAGAGATGATGGCTAACATCACGAAATAGACCGGAAATATGCGAAGAACACGGCGTATATAGAAATGCTTTAAAGCAGACGGACGATGACGCATTTCCAAAAGAATGGAAGTAATGAGAAAGCCGGATAAGACAAAGAACACATCGACGCCTATCCAGCCCAGTGAAGGCAGCCCCCCTGCGAGAGTGGAGAACCCCTTAAAGTGGCATCCGATCACAAGCAGGATTGCAATGGCACGTATGCCATCTAACTCCAGGAGCCTCGTACCGGACGTTGGACGCTGCGTTTTATGTTTGGTCAATTTCATACAGGCTCAACTTAGTAGTTCGCAGTTGCGAAGACAGGAGTCCCCGTCTGCGAAGACAGGAGTCCCCGTCGGTCGCTGTCATGCAGTTCCCCCTGTGCGCGCCTCCTCAGGCTCCCTACGCACATTGCCAGCTAGACAGGTGACAGAGTGTGCAGCCAATGAAGGAAATTATCCCCGACTTCTTACTTGTATGGCTGTTCCCGTTCGGATTCCTGTTCGGATCGCTGCACGGCTGAATTGATTTTCTGATTTCGACTTAACGTTCGTTGCCGCAATGATGAATGCCAGGTATAGAACCACGGAGCCTTGACTCGTTGGCTGTTCGAGAAGACCAACTACGAGAGTGGTAACAGTTCCAGACAGCATGAACCATGCAAGTGGCAGATCGGATTTGAGAGATTTGAATGATTTGACGCATAGCCAGAACACAAGCCCAACCTTAGTCAACAGAAATCCGACGCCAACGAGCAACCCTAACTCGACAACCTCTCTGCCAACCTCCCCTTCACCCGCTTGAAACCCTGCATTGCCTGTCTGATAGACTGCAGCAAAGTTCGAACCTACTCCCATGCCTTGCCCAAGATAGTCTCCTGAATCGAGCTCGTCCTGAATAGGCTTCACCAACGCCAAGACCAATCGATCTTGCAACCCTTTCGCCTGCCCCTGATCTCCAGAGGTATTAGCAATCCTCTGGCTCATGGAGTCCATTGCCTGGTTGAAGACAGGGAGAAGAGTTGCGAGGCCCGTCACGATGAATAGGCCTACGGCAATCCTGGCAACGCGTACCACGTTCGAAACCCCCAAAAAAGATGCCGCGATAACAAATATCAGAATAAGTCCAACAGAAAAAATCGCTCCTCGACTTCCGACTAATGGAACGATGAGGACAACCGCTGCTCCTGACGCCACTATAATCCAGGATTTAACGTATTTTTTACGAACCATGGCATAGCACAAGAATGCGGCGGCTAGTGGAACATATGCTGATGTTCCCGTCACATAACTGAATGCGGACGACGCTCTGACATGATCGCCAGTGTAGTCAAGTTGACCTTGGCCAACTGTAGCTCCTTTGTTAAGAACTGAAGAGCCTGGTGCCAGGTATTGAGCTATGGCAAGTAAAGTAATTGGGATTAATAGAATGAGCGTCCACTTGGCGAAGCTTCTCAGGTCCTTCTCGTTGAGATTGTCGCCCATGATGAAAGCGATTGGAAATGGTAGAAGGTAGGAGCGCAGCCCATATAGACCTACGGCCGGAGTTACCAGACCTGACCCCAGTTGGATTGCGAACAAGAAAGTAAAAACTAAAGTAAGAGCCGCCATCAGTGAGGAGAATCGCGCCGGAATCCGGTGGGAGCTGAACGCCTCCATGATGATCAACAGTGCAACAGGGTCGCGCACAAGGAGTAGGGGCCCGGAAAGCTGCGGGAGAATCCATTTTCGCAAAGCGCCTTCAAAGATCCACAGGATGAAATAGACCCAGAAGAGCTGCTTTAACCTGTCAGCTTTGGGCTTCGCAACTACTCTAGATCTCATGGTTATTGCTGCCATAATGCGACCTCGACCGACTTCATCCATTTGTTGCGGGACATGGCCCAATCGTTCTTTGCGGCTGTCGCATGTGCATTCTGAGACATTGAATGCAAGAGTTGTCTATCTGCATTGAGACGGGCCAGTTGCGCCGCGATTGCTTCTGCTGAACCTACGGGTACTACGTAGCCATCGCTCCCATCGGTGATCAAATCTCCGGCGCCTACGTTCGGCGTGATTATTACCGGCACACCACAAGACAGCGCTTCGGAAACAACCAAGCCGAACCCCTCGGTGAGTGAGGGTAACACGAGAACGTCTGAACGCGACATCAATTCGAGTAACTCATTGTGAGGCATAGTGGGATACCACTTCCATCGATTGCATGCCTGATCGACGATCTCATTCGGCGCAACTCGATGACCCACTAGTGTCAACTCCGCGTCTGAACCGAGCAATTCCATTGCTTTGATCAGATAGCCTATGCCCTTACGCTGCGTGAGCGTGCCCGCAAACAATACCTGGAGCGGTTTGGTTGAATTCCTCGCACTCGCGGGTCTTTCCCTTACAGGTGGAGTTCCATAAGGCACGACAAAGATTTTATCTTCGGGCACAACTCCGGCCAATGTGCTGCGAACATGTCTGCTCGCCACCACGACGAAATCTGAAAGCTGAAGCTCCTCATCTTTCTCCTGCATGTGCCTCACTGAGTCTGATATCTTTGGCGTCACGCTCGCCATTTCCGGATGCAGCTCAATTTCCGCCTGCAGGAGGTTGCGCTCCCAATACCAATAGCCGCTCGGCAGGTCGTACAGAGTCTGAATAGACTTACGGCGTGCTACTCGGAAGGTTTCCAACGCCCCGCCCTCATAGGCATACACTGCGTCGACATCGATGAGCCGCAAACGCTGGGCAACAGCTTTATCGAAATGACGATACATCCCGACCACGGAATATGGGCGCTCCGCAGAACAAAGCAAATCATCGAGCGGCGTTCCGCGTACTGCCAATCGCACCAATTCTCTTGAAGGCGCGCAATGAATTTGTTGACGCGGGATCTCCCCGTAGCTACGCCTTCTCAATTGACGTACGATCGCGGAAGGCAACAGGCGATCCCAGACGGAATCTGAATCCCAAGCTATAGTTGTCCAGAACTCAGCAAGCATTCCTTGTTCAACGAGGCACTGCAGTGCACTGCGAAGATTCTGGTTACCGGTTGGATGGGAAAGGAGCACCCTGGCCAGGTGTTTGCCGGTTGTTGACTGAGTGACTTGGGATGAGTTCATCGGAATAGAGTGCTCTTCTGACAAGGCTGGTCCCTCGTTCCGCATCTTTCCGACCATGTCCTAGCCTCTCTAAGCAATGTTACGCAGCAATAGTTGTTGGTACATTGACGCGTGTACGAACAAGCGATGCTTTTCGTACCACTCATAAGCGTTCTGCGAACAACGCGACCACGCGTCCGGTTCAGACTGTGCAATGGTTTTTGCGCTAAGAACCTGGTGACCGTCTTGCAGACCATCAACCTTGCCTGAGAACGGAAATGCAACTATCGGGATGACTCCGTATGTGCTGTATCCCGCCAGAACACCCGATTTGGCCAAGCTCACGACCGGATGTTTGACGAAGCCATAAGTCGAATTTGCAAACAGCGAAGCGATCTGATGATCTGGAAGCGGGCCAAGACGCCTAATTGGGATGCCTCCGAGAACCGGCGGTACATCCATTACCGGACCTACGTCAAGGATTTCTTCTATAGCCAACTTCCGCAACTCATTCTGCATTTGGGCTATCGAACGATAGGCGTTTTTGCGGCTGCTGGGCGAGCCAAACACGAGTAGCACGGGATCTCTGCGGGCTGTCTCCCGTACGGAACCCTCTCCCACATTAGAGAAAACCGCTAAGTTTATCAGCTGCGTTCCTTTGGCCAGTGAATCTTGTTCCTGGATCCAACGTGCATGAATCTCTGAATTGGTCGCGACCAGGTCGCATAGTGCAATGATTCTCCGCACGGCCTTCCGCTGTCTGGGCTTCGTCCAGAACGCGCTTTTCCATGGCCGCCAATCGGATGCAGTCAACTCGTGAAAATACGCGCCAATCCGGAAACGTCCAGTGGCCTTAACTTCTTCTAGTGCTGCCGCAAGTTTCTCGGGAACTCCATCTCGCGCGTAACCGTAGCCACTCACGTGTACCAGGATTGCCGCCTCACGGCCAGAGGTGATTGCGTTGCATGTACTGAGTAACTCGGCTGGCGCGCAGTATTCAGTTCGTGCATCCACTTCGAATTGCCTGGTTGAGTTGAGAACCACAAAGACAGTTTCAACTCCAAAGGATTTTCGCAATTCACACGCCAATTTTAGGGCATGGTCGGTGACCCCGCATTGCGTAGGTTTCAGCTGAGGTACAACCTGGATAAGCAATGAGGTAGTCATATTATTTCCAGACCGGTTATCGCGAGAAACTGCAGACAAGGCCTGCGGGCAATTGGATTTGCAAACTACCCGCAGGAACTTTCAGAGAATGTTAAAGTGCCCGGCCACTTTGTACTTCTTTCGCATGACAACTAAGGTCTGACTATTGTTGAATGGCCCTGTATGTAACTGCCTGAGTTCCAATGCCGAGGGCAGAACTGATCGCTTGCTGTATCACCAGAGCCTTCGTACTGGTGGGCACGTAGAGAATGTCTCCATCCTGCAAAGCGATATCCGGTGCCTTACCTTTGATAATTGCTTTCAAGTCAAAGATCGTGTCAGTTTTGACCCCGCCTGACGCGCTGCGCACGAGGTGAACTTTAGACGTGGCGGTTGCGTGCTGATACCCCCCCGTCAGCGCCATCAATTTTTCAACAGTAAGCGTGTCTCGGCCCTCCAGAACATATAGTCCAGGTCTCCCTATGTTGCCGAGTGCATAAACCATCCCAGCCCTCGGAACAAGAATTTGATCGCCCGGGAACATTTGAATTTGAGGTATCACGGGCGATAAAGACGTAGGATTGTATTCAACCGTTATCGGATGCCCCGGATCGCCCTTCCTGGTAATAATGATTTTTGATGATGCAGCGGGAGTGACACCACCCGCAGCCAGGATCACGTCGTGAAGCATACGAACGCCGAACGCTGGCACCACACTGGCACCTTTCACTTCACCGCTGACCGTGATTCCCTGAGATGCAAATCCCGAAACGAACACTCCGACGAGCCCCTTGGAGTCCTGAAGGATTTGCTGAGCTCTGTATAGCGCTGCCAG
>Ga0364860_10496_pt1 | contig 23633 bp, 11 predicted proteins | sample ExccelAu500001D4_FD_206916 | JGI IMG/M metagenome (GOLD analysis project Ga0364860, IMG submission 206916) | Enriched cells from Trout Bog Lake Hypolimnion, Wisconsin, USA - BchlTB.Aug20.5000.01 .D4 | ecosystem: Environmental > Aquatic > Freshwater > Lake > Hypolimnion/Profundal zone | place: USA... | reverse complement strand
AACTCAAGCTGGATGTCCCGCAAGCCAAGACGCCAGCGGACATCCTGAGCGAGGGCGAACAACGGGCGATTGCCATCGGTTCCTTCCTCGCAGAAGTCACCATCGGCGGCGGTTCCGGCGGGGTTGTTTTCGACGACCCAGTATCGTCGTTGGATCATAGGCGGCGTGAACGTGTTGCCAGGCGGCTGGCCCAAGAGGCTGCAAAACGGCAAGTCATTGTTTTTACCCATGATCTTTATTTTCTCAATCTATTGGTTGAAGAAACCGGGAATGCAGGTGTTCCAATCGAGACGCAGAGTGTTACGCGACGGGCAGAAGGGTTTGGAGTCGCAGATTCAGATTTGCCATTTGAGGGAATGAACACTAAGGCGCGGGTCGGATATCTTCGCAGCCGGCAACAAGTAATCCAAACGATTCACAAATCTGGGGATGAATTAGAACATCGCAAACAAACGGCTGATGCCTATCGGCAGCTGCGCATTGCCTGGGAACGCGCCGTAGAGGAAATTTTATTGCGTCAGGTGGTTTTGCGTTTTCGCAAAGGTATCGAAACACAGCGTTTGAGTGGTGTGGTAGTTGAGAATAACGATTACACGACCATCGATTCATGGATGTCGAAATGCTCCAATTATGCCCACGACCAAGCGTTGCTTGGCGGCGTGGAAGTTCCAGATCCCGAAGAGTTGTTGTCTGATATCAATGCGTTGGATGAATGGCGCAAGCAAACTGATACACGCGCAGGCGAAGTGGCGAAGGCAAGGAAGGCTGGCAAATGATTGCTTAATCACATGAAACTATACCACGCGGCTGATATTCATTTGGGGCGACGACGGCTTGATGGCCGGTTGCCGGACAATGACATCGTGGTGGCATTCCGGTTTATTGCCGAGGAAGCCATCCGGGAGAAAGCCGACGTGTTTCTACTCGCTGGGGACTTGTTCGATCGTCCTCAAGTTGAGCCACCGCACCTTCGCCAAGCTCAGGAAGTTCTTCGCCAGCTCAAGGTCGCGGGCATTCCGGTGATTGCCATCGAGGGAAATCACGATAAACAATTCGTGAATACCGAAGCTCCGACCTGGGTTCGATTTTTGGCAGAAGACGACCTTTTGATGCTGCTTCGACCTGAGTTTCATGCGGAGGGTGTTCGGCTGAACGAGTGGAACACGAATTCGCGCACAGGCGCGTGGGTGGACATCGGCGGCGTGCGGTTTGTGGGCGCCGGCTACCTTGGCGCGGCAACACCGAACAAGGTCCGTCAGATCATTGATCAAGTGCCGACTGGAAAAACGCAAGTGCTTCTGCTGCATGCGGGTCCCGAATATTTTGTGGGCGAAGGTGGTGGATTCAGCAAAGACGACCTCAAGATGCTTAAAGACAAGGTGTGCTACCTCGCATTAGGGCACATCCACAAACCCATGTTGTATGGCGGATGGGCCTGTAATCCCGGTTCGCCAGAGAATTGCGACTTACGAGAAGCTGGTTATTCCCATGGGAAGGACGGGAAATCGGTGGGGCGCGGTTATGCCGTGCTGGAAATAGATCCCAGCAAACCCGATCAGCCTATTTCTTTGGAAATCCGATCAAATCCCCGTCGCCCTTGTATGCGCGTGGAACTGGATTGCACCGCCTTTGGCAACAAGACGAAGAACGGGGCAGATGCCCTCATGGCGGCGGCGGTCAAGGCTATCAAGGAAAAGAATCCCGATAAAACTGCCGTCATCGAAATCATGCTAACGGGAAACTTGAATCTCAACCGCATCGCTTTAGATCTGACCAAGGCGGCGGTGGAAACAGCCGAGCAAGCCGGCGTCTTCGCGGTGTCGATTGACACGACGCGTCTGAATATCGGGAGTGGTTTTGCTGCTGGTGGTTCAGCTGAGGCAGGTTTATTGCCACGTGATGAACTGGAGAAACGAGCGATTTTGAAATTGGTGGATGAACAGCCGCTCTGGGGATTGCAGGAAGATCGTCAGGCTTTCGCCGACTTGTTCTATGAATTAAAGGAGTTGGTGCGCGGCGGGCAAACAGGCGAAGCGATAGCCAGCCAGATTGGGATTTCCCCGCTCATCGAAAAAGTCCGTGTGGCCAGTGCCACGCTCCCGTCAAGTCTGCTTCCACAGGTTTCTGGGGAAACGTTCGCCGTCACAGAGGGAAATCAATGATTATCCAATCCATACGCCTGAAAAACATCAAGTCCTATGGCGAGGGCCCGACTGGAACCGGCGTCATCATCGCCTTTGAGAGTGGAGTCAATCGCGTGGCCGGTCGAAATGGACACGGTAAAACGACTTTGATCGAGAGCATTGGCTATGCGCTATTCCTGACCGAACCGCAGTTCGAGGAAAATTTCCAAACCGAGACTTATTTTCTCAGCTACGGTGCCAAGGAAGGTGAGATCGATGTGACGTTTAGTTGCGAGGGCGACTCGTATCGCATTGAACGTGCCGTCGGAAAACAAACCAAGCGACGTTCCAAGGTGATTCAGTTGAGCGATCAGAGCATCTGCGCCGAGGGCGATCAGGAAGTATCCGCTTTCCTGTGCCGGCTGTTGAAATTTCCAGACCCAGGTCACCTGTCTGAAATTTTCTGCAAGTTGGTGGGTGTGAAACAAGGCCGGTTGGCCTGGCCTTTTGATTCGAAGCCCGCCGAAGCCAAACGATATTTCGAGCCGCTGTTGGAGGTGGATGTTTTCCGTGATTGTTTTGAGTGCCTGAAAGGCGCGGTGGATACATTCGAAGTCCAACGTGCGGAATATCTGACGAAACAGGCCGGCATCAACGAACGCATCAATGAACGGGCAAACAGTCCAGAAATGCTAGCGAATGCGCAACAAATAGTGACATCAACGACGATCGCTCTCGCCGAGGCTGGTAAGGAGCGCGATACGGCACTGGCCTTGAAAGACCAGTTGGAGATTTCCGGCAAGGCCGTCGAGTCGTCGCGTAACGCCCTGAATTCGGCCAATCAAAAAGCGAGTTACACCAAAACCCTTCGTGAGGCCGGGGAGAAACAACGCGATGAATCCAAGGCCGCAGTGCAGGTCTTGGTAGATAATGAAGTAGCTCACAAAGTGCACGTCGAAGCCGCCCAAACCCTCGTTCAGCTGGAATTTTCACGAGAGAAACGCGATACCTTAAAACAAAACCGTGACACCGCCGAACGGGAACGCGTTGCCCATCAAGGCAAGTCTGTGGCCGCGCGCGAACAGGCTAAGGAGTTCAAATCGCAGTTCGGAACGAAGCAAAAAGAAGCTGATGGTTTGGCTGGGAAAATCGCTCCATTAAAAAAGAGTCTCGAGGCGTCAGCGGTTAATTTTAAAAAATCTGCAAAACAGGCCGAGGAGGCAGAAGAGCATCGCGATACGATTGGTGGATGGATTGATGGGCTTGACGGTTTGATTAAGTCTCAGAACCGTGGCGCGACCTCCATAGCGCGTCTCTCCAAGGAGATTTCTGCGTGGGACGCTAATAAGTTGAAGGTTGCAGAAAAGGCTGAATCATCAGCCGCAAAGGCGTTAAGGGATGCTGAAGCAAAATTGACCAAAGCCGAGGAGCGGCATCAGACACTCAAAGGCCAGCTTGAAGTAATTGGGGGTGGAATTTGTCCGTTTTTAAAAGAGAAGTGCCGACAATTTGATCCCTCTAAAGTGCGAGCTGATTTGGAAGAGCAGAAACTGGCCATCAAGGTTTTGGAAAAGGAATCCGAACTGTGCAGTAAAGCCCATCAGAAAGCCGAACAGGCACTCGGGGACCTCAAGACTGCTTATGGGAAGATTTCCAAAACGGAAACAGAATTAACTGAAGCCCTTGATGCTTACGGTGAAGGCTTTGAAATTTTGACCTCGGATGAGGTAGTGGCGTCTTACGAATGGTTGCTAGATTGGGAACCAGAACTGACTGCCATGCCCACAGCATCAAAAATATCAACAAAGAAAATCGATTCAGCCAAGGTGGTTGCGCTCCAAGAGCAACTGGCAACCTTCGTCACCGAAGCAAAAACTTGGTGGGAGAAAACGAGCGGCGCAATCAAGGCCCGCATCAAGGCATTCAATGAGAAGGAAAAAGACCGTAACACCCAGGAATTAACACTCAATAAATATTCCGAACAGTTGGTTCTGCTCAATACAGAGATTCAAGCTTTGTCACAAAAAGCTAAAAATAAGGAATCAGAGGGAGAACAACATGACGGCGAGGTAAAAAGTTTGGCTGCGCAGATTGAAAAGCTGGATGGTGATTTGAAACCCTTTGTTAATTTGGATTCCGATCTCAAACGTGAACAATCGAAGCGGGATGCTAATCGCATAGGTCATGAGCGGTATCTCGGTGCTAAGAAAATTGCTGACGATTTACCAGCACGCCAAACTCGATTGGACCAATTGCTCGGCGAAGAGTCCGCTGCTCAACAAGCACTTTTGGCGGCAACGGCAGCAGTGCAGAAAGCTGAACTGGATTTTGATCCAGAGAAACTAAAATCCGCACGAGCCGATCATCAAACCAAGCATGACCGTGCAACCTCGTTGCAGGTGAGCCTCGCGACCGAGAAAGAAAAACTCACAAAGGAGGAAAAGCGTTTCAAGGAATGGCAGGATGCCTGCAAGGATCGCGAGCGGGTTTCCAAAGAGATTGGGCGTTGTGAAGCGGCGATGGCAATCACCGAACTAGCACGCAAAACCTTGCGCGACACCGCTCCGGCTGTCGCCCAGCATTTGTGCAACCGGATTGCGACCCGGGCGCAAGGAGTTTTTAACCAGATCAATTCCGATCCCATCGAGCTCGAATGGGATGCGGAACGATACAGTTTAAGGGTCACCCCTGGTGACCGCCGCTTCGCCATGCTGTCCGGCGGTGAGCAGACCAAACTCGCCCTCGCGATGACGTTGGCCATGATTGAAGAATTCAGCGGGCTCCGATTCTGCATTTTCGATGAGCCAACCTATGGCGTGGACGCAGACAGTCGCCATAAACTTGCAGATGCAATTCTCCAAGCCCAGGAAGCTGCCCGACTGAACCAACTCCTGCTGGTCTCTCATGATGACGTCTTCGAGGGCAAGATTGAGCATGCCATCCTTCTGGAAAAATCAGCCGCATCTGGTACAGGAGTTGTTTTAACCCAATAATACTGCCATGCCATAAAGTGAAGCCGATGAACACCGAAGCAGTCACATATTATCGTCAGCATCGCCGAACCGTTGAGGCGCTGATTGCTTCTGGCTGGTTTACAAAACGGCGCCCCAGTCCAAACGTTAATCTTGATATTTTTCTCAAAAATAACAGGGAATTACACGAGATTGAAAAACGAACAGAGGCATTTAATTTGTTCGTCGCATTGGGTGTTGCGGAGGCCGAAATTCGTCATTCACGCTTGTTGGCATGGCTGCTTAACCCGTTAGGTTCTCACGGTGCTAGAACCAAATACTTGAAATTGTTTCTGGAATTGGTGTGCGAGGAAGATGGCGATGAACTTGCAGATCACGGCTTGGAACTTAAAGATTTTGAGGTTCAGGTTGAGTCAGACCAGATGGACATACAGCTTGTTCATCAAGCCGGACACTTTGTGTGCGTTGTTGAAAACAAGGTGCGAATTGATCAAGGTGACCAGCAATTGGAAACATATCGGCGTAGAATCGAGGCAACCCATAAAGACTGGACGTGCAAATTTGTTTTTTTGACGCTCAAAGGAGAGCAACCGGCTGACCCTGCTTACATTCCAATCCCCTATGAACGCGTGCTCCACGCGGTAATTGGCAAACAGACCAAGGAGGTTTTTGGAGATGCGGATGAAGCCCGCGCGGTTCTGTTTGAAAACTATGCAGAAATTCTTCGTAATAACGGAAAGGGACTCTCTCCATCCAACCTCATGGAGATTCTTCATCTGACACGCCACGAATTGAAGCACTCACATTTCCTAGCGTGGCTTTTGGATCCATCCGGGTCGCATAACCTAAAAGACGCTTTTACCCGATTTATGTTAAGCCTTCTGGAGCAGAAGGGACTCAAGCTTCCCGAGCCGGCCGCCACGTTGAACCTGTCAGATGCCGTGGTTCGCACCGAACGCGAAGACATTGACATTCTGGTTGTCAGTGAACGCCACCGGCTCGTGCTGGCAATCGAGAACAAGTTTGCCGCAGCTGAGTCAACTTGTCAGCTAGCGAAATATCATGAGTTTCTGCAACAGCATTACGCTGGGGATCACTTCGTTCAGGTCTTTCTGGATATGCAAGGCCGGAACCCATCACACAAGAGTTACTGGCCTGTCAGCTACCGGGAATTACTGCCATTTTTTGAGTCTGAACTGACAAGAAAATCTACAACAGGCAATGCCGAGCGAAGAGTGCAAATCTACGTGCAACATTACGCGGCCTTGCTCACCGACCAACTCTGGATTAAACGCAAGACAAAGTGGTATTTACCGGCCCGTATCCAAGAATGCTGCGAACGGTTGGCCCAACGACACGCTGATGATACGAGCTCCTTAATCCATGAAGTGACCTCTTGGCAAAAAACACTGGCGCGCGGTCTGGAACACTTTCTTTATGAGGTCGCAGATCGGTGTTTTGGAAAATCGTTTAGGTTTACATGGGATATCTGGTTTACATTCATCCCGCCCGCATTAGACGAAATCCCCATTTTGAGTGAAGGTGGTGCTGATCCTGCGCTGCCTGGGAGGATGGTTATGTATCAATTCTTCGTTGTGCCTTTTGGCGACGCTGCAACGGTTCGTAATCCGGGTATTTTTTTGGACGTCAAGCTGGTTGCAGCCCGTCGCGGCTACGAAAATATAAAGCAGCAACTGCATGATGCTGCACTCACCCATAATTCTTTGTTCAACCGTGTCAAAAATAGTGCCAGACTCGCAAAGTTTGACATATTGCTGAACCATGAGATCTGCTCGTTCGAAGAGGCTGTTACCTGTGACGAGACAGAGCTCCGGCATAGAATTTCTAATCGCGTCGAAAGGTTTTCCAAAAGCATTCATCCAAAGATTGTCGCATTTTTCAAGAAACAATTCGCTGATGTAAAGCCTGCGCTAAGCCAATCAGGAAGAACAATTCAAAGGGCGTCGAATGAACACTAAAACTGAAATCGATATATCCAGCGAAGCATTATGGTCTCTGCTAACACACGATGAGCAAATTGAAGCAATTCGGTGCTTCTGGCAGGGGGAATCGCCGATGCAAAAAACCATAATGCCGCAGGTGGTGGGTTGCCTGGCCGAGCATTGTCACTTTAGAGAAAGATTTGTCCGGGAGCGGCCACTGGAATGGAAAATCAATAAACTCTTCGTGTTGCTACCAAAAGCGCCACTGAATGTATTTATCGACGACGTAATCCGAGAATTTTTATTTGTAAACCACCGCGAAATGATTTGCGCCATACTCGATGCGCAAGGAACTCCACATAAGGACGGGCTAATTAGCGATGATGCTCCCCCACCCGGAGTTGACGTATTTGTTCACGGGTTGACGATGGTCCGCGGTAAATACAGCGACCGCAATCTGTTGCTGTTTTACGGCATTCAAATGCTGGCCAACTCCAATAACGTATTTTGGCAAGCATACGAAGAAGCCATGACTCGGCCAGAGTTTGATAATTTAGGCCAGGAGGTATTTGCTTTAAAAGGCAGTTTAATTTCAGGTGCGGAAGCGAACGAAGATAATGAAGATAATAAAAATACATCAAGTGAATCCAACGAAGAATTTACCACCCTTGATAATCTGTTAATTAAAACTGTGATCGCAACCGCAACTGAAACTGAGGGCGCGCTCGGATCAGATGCGTTAGAGGATTTAGTTCAAGAAATAATCAGTCTGGGCACGGATCGGCACCGGACATACTTTCACCTCGGATTTCTCGATGCTGTTCTTGGTAAAGAACTGCGTGGTGATTTCACTGGTTCAAACGTTGCCCGCCGAAGTTGGTGTTTGACCGGCTATTTAATGGGGCGTTTGAGATCGGCCCAATCAGAACTTGTCGTTGAAATAGTAAAAAGCCAAACCAAATGGTGGGAGGAATTGCTTTCAGAAGGCCCAATGAGCGCTCGCGTCATGCTGCTCCCCTCATTCATCCCCCGTTTGGCAACTGCTGAAGAATGGCGGTTGATGAGAGAGTTTTTAGAGCGTACTCATTTGCCAGCAGATTCAAGTCGTGCGGCAAGATTGTGTCAAATTGTCTATGAAACATGTGCCGACCTCGTTCGTCGCGGTTCGTCTGCCGATGCGATCCCAATATTGCAAATATTGTTGACACGAGTGGAAGAGAAGAAAATTGGTTTGCCAGAGCAATACTATAATCATGTCAAAGGTGCTGCTCTTCGTAAATTAGGGCAAGCACATCTCCGCGAAGGAAGATTCAGTGAAGCGAAAAAGCTGCTTACCCAAGCATTAGAGCAGCCTGACTTCCCGGAGGCTGCAAACGCAAGGACTGATTTAGGGCTTGCAGAAGCCAGATTCCGTTCGCTCGATTTTCTCCTGCCTAAAGACGATGAGAGGGCAAATGCCACTACCATCCGGGCCTTGGAGAAGCAGGTAAAACATTTCGAAAAATCAGTAACTGATGACGGTCGTGCCACCAATGCACACTTTGTTCTTGGGCTGATTGCCTTTCACAGAGGACACCCTCAAATAGCTGAAGAGCATCTTTCACGAAGTTTAACCGGCATGCTGCAAAAGGAGGCAGCCTACCAAACTGCTCGACTAGTTGACTGGACAAGATTTTTATTGGCCATCCTTATAGCCGAGCAATGTGAACCGGCCCGATTGAACGAAATTCGTGGACTGATTGATAGTGCGATCGCATCCCCCGCTTTTTTCCCACTTCACTACTGGGAACGCATCTGTCGGCATCTTTCCCTTTATGACGACCAATCCGTTGCTGAAACAACCATCCAACATGTTCTTAAAAAACGTGGTGATTTAGGGTTCGCCTTGTTAAAGGAAAGCGGTCTTCTAACAAAGAATGTCGCCTTACGGACTGGTTACCGGCAGTGGCTGAATACAAAGCCCCAATCACCTCAAAAAAAAGTCGACGAACTAGAATCTTTGCTCAAAGCGGCCTTCAAAGATGGTGAGATGGAGGAAGCAACCGAAATCATGGATGCTTTAGAAGGTGTTGCTAAAACAGATACTGGCTGCATTCCTAACTTTTTATCCCTACTGAAACATCAAAGGAATCAGCTTCTCACCATCTGGGAAGAGCATGATATTGACATCACGGAGGCGGCGTTGCTCGAACGAATTGGGCGACTGACTGAATGTGGGGCCGTCCTTCAGCGGTTGTTCTACCGATACCGCGCTAACGGTGATTGGGGCGCAGTTGAAGATATATTAGAGCAAATAGAACATCTGAATATTCCGGAATTGGATATCAACCAACTAAAGGCGCAGTCGGACCACCTTCGGCCGGTTAGCCAGCTCGAAAAACCACCCATTGTATCATTAAAAAACATTAGCGTTTTATACGTTGGTGGAAATGAAACACAAGAACGGTACGAAGTTGGAATCCGTGAAGACCTAAACCGAAAACATCCTGGTTTGGTTGTGACATTTTATTATCCGGGCTGGGCTTCGAATTGGAACGATCACGTCGAGAAAGTCCTTAAAATGATACCCGAATATGATGTCGTGGTAATCAACAACTTTGTGCGCACGCAATTTGGTCGTAAATTGCGTGCAGCTTGTGGAAACAACCCCCCTTGGCGTGCCTGCACCGGTCATGGGAGAAAATCGCTGCTGCATGCAATCGAAGTTGCGGCGTGTTGGGTGGCAACGACCAGGAAAAAACCAATTGTTAAATCGTGAATACCTCGAGTGTTCAAGTTGGCTGGCTGGATCTTAGTGACATGGAACAAGTTCGCGCACGAGAATATCTCCGCCAGTTTCGCACTGAGGGGACAATTGATGAACTTGGGTTTGGCATCATTCGTGACACCTTGGCGGATGTTTTTTTCCCTGCCACCAGCACGATCATGACTCGCACGCGATATTTAATTTTCATCGCTGCGACTTTCAAGCGCATTGAGCGCGAGCGGCTATCTGGTGACAATGCAGCTAAACGGTTAAAGCAGTTGGAAGATCAGGTGCGTAAGATTCTGACCCGTGAGATGTCATCGGAAGCTGAAGGGATTGAAATGCGGGGTGTCATTGGCGCCACATCAAAAGAGGATTTGCAGAGGTATCCATCTACAATTTATTGGAGTGCACTCAAACGGCTCGAGCTTTTTCAACGTCCAGGTTGGGGACTCACTTACTACCTCGATCATTTGGCCGATTATTATGCCGCCATAACACCCAAAAAAGACGACGATGGGTTGTCGCATCTGGCGCTCGCCGAAATGCATAATTGGGATCCTAAACTGGAGGAGATTCTGAACGAAAGTCCGGGCATATCGCAGGAAATTGAGTTTTTACCGGAGTTGGATTTCCGTTTAAGTTTCAAGGAAGCTGGCTATCTGAGGGATCGTTTTAATGCCCTCGCGGATTCGAACGGGCCTTCGCTGATGGCCCACTTGCTGAAAAAGTCCTTTGATGCGGAATTTTCCTACCCGTGGGAGACTCCTTACCCAGATGAATTATTGCCGTTGGTGAAACACGCGCAGATGTTCAGCATGTTGGCGAAAGGTGCTACGCTACAATATTACGACCTGATTGTGCAGGAACAGAAAACCAGCGGCATAAAAGTTAATTTCGAAAACTTTGAACGACCTTTTGCGGAATGGTTTGAATTGACCCGAAGACATCTTGCGACTTGGGATGTTGGGTCGTTCATTCTTTTATTAGAAGACAAAAAATGCCGTTTGCGACCCAGCGACCGATCTTTTCTTAAGGAATGGCTGGAGTTGTGCCAAGAAGCCGGCGACGGTAAATCGCTTTTACGGGATGACCGGGCACGGAAATTGTTAATGCGGCGTGAGAAGGCCGTGCGACCTTTGAAGCACAGGCTAGGCCAGGAAAAGTATTTGCGCCAGTGGGCATCACCGGAATCGCTGGATGGTCAGTGGTATGCCGATTCACATCATCTACCTTACCTGTTGGATTATCGCAGTAATATTGGCGGCATTTTCGTTCGGGAAATCGTGGCCGGCTTGAAGGAGAAACCATGATGCTAGACCCGGATCAAAGGACAAATTTTCTGGATCTTTTGCGGCCGCCGTCAGGTTATCGACTGGCTGAGGCGGTGGGGACAACGTATAGCATGGATTTTATCGGTCTGACCTCCGTTCTCCTTGCATTTGTCGATGCTGAGGCGGAAAACGAATCGGAAAAACTGAATCACGTGGAGGTGCTACGCGCCATTACCAGGCTAGCGCGACGGGTGCGGGTCTTTGTTTCCCGGGGGCGTATCACCGATCAGGATGCTGCCAGGCACGGCAAATTATCCGGCCTTTTTGACCGAATCGTCCGCGAAGTGAATTTTAAAGATGGCTGCTTTCATCCCAAAGTCTGGGTTGCACGTTACGAACCCAAGGCCACAGCTTATGCTCTGGGACAGAAACCGCTGGTTCGCATCGTTTGCGCGAGTCGGAATCTGACACAAGGTTCGCGTTGGGAAATATTCGTATCCTTCGAGGGGCGGGAAAATGGAGACAGAACCGGGAACGGATTCACACGTGACATCTCCAATTTCCTTGGCCAATTGAAAGCTTCGGCCGGTGATGGTGAAGACATTTTATGTCGTATACAGGCCGCGTTATTGCGTATCCAAATTGATCTGCCCCGGCAGATGGAAGGCGGATGCCATTTTAATTGGCAGTGGAATATAGGGAAGCCGCTATGGAATTCATTTACGAAACAAGGAACAAGAGCGCTGATTGTCTCGCCTTTCGTTCGCGCAAATTTTTTGTCGCGAGTAGTTTCGGGATTTAACCGAATCGATCTCGTTTCCACCCAAAATGAGTTGGATGCCCTCAGCGATGAGTTTTATAAGACATTAGCTGCCAAGGCCAAGGTTTTTGTCGTGCGTCCGGCAGAGACGGAAAATGGTTCTGCAGCCATGCAACTTCATGCCAAGCTCTTTATTTGCGAAACTGAAACAGAATGCAAGGTGCTGCTGGGATCGGCCAACGCTTCAGATAGCGCGTGGAAATCTCGCAATTGCGAAGCCGTCGTATCGTTCGTACCGGGAATGTCCATCGACCAGTTTTACCAAAGTTTTATAATCTCTCCCAAAACCACGGGGAGTGAAAAGAACGCGCTGCGGGGTTGGGTTGAGCGCTACGAACGTCGCCCAGTGACGGTAGATGAAACCGCCTTGGCCGAAAAAGCATTGGATAAACTCCAAAAAATGCTAATTGGTCTGAACTTTCACGCCAGCTACGACTTGGAAAAAATGCTCCTGCGCATCACATGCCCAGAGATGTCTAGCCAACTTGAACTGGTCGAGACCGTGGCCCATCACCGTTTACGCCTTTGCCCTCTTTCGCGTTACGAACGGGCTGGCGACTTGGTCAGTGCTGACAATCTCTTGACTGGAGGCGTCGAATTCAGCGGCATCCGCGTTCTCGACTTGTCTGATTTTCTGGTGGTGGAAATTGAACACCCCTCCAAAGTTGCCAGGCAATTTATTGTTATGGCCTCCACGGATTATGCTGGGCTTCGCGATGCACGGGATGCCGCCATCCTGAATGAATATCTAACCGCGGAATCATTCCGGCTATTCATGCGCGCGATTTTATTCGATGGCGTTAACCAAAGCCCGCCAAAAGGTTCCGGCGCGACCAGACAAAAGAAAGGAGAGGAAACCGGTTGGACCCTGCTTGGCGAAATAACACTGGAAGAAGTGCTTCAATCTTGCACCGAGGATCCGAGTCGGATTGGCGAAATCAACCAACTTTTGCAGGTGTTCAGAGAAACCAAGGCGGCGGACGGGGAATTTATTTTGTTTCAAGAGTTTTGGAACGTTTTCCAAACTGCCCACGCCGAAACCGAAAGGGATTTACATGGCTGATAGACAGCCGGATTTCCAAACGGAGGCAGTTGCACGGATTGTGGAGCGTCTGAACGATCCGAAGGGATCGCGGCGATTCCTATTGGCCGACGAGGTCGGTTTAGGCAAAACGCGTGTGGCTGCCGGCGTGATCAAGGCCCTCCGAAAAAACAAGGGGTTCACGGTTGTTTATGTGTGCTCCAATTCGGAAATCGCTGAGCAGAACCGCGATAAACTCTGTCCGGATAACGTCTCGGCCGCCGTTACACGATTAACTTTGTTGGCAACGCGTTCCGCTGACGTTCAACGCCAAAGGGAAAAAGGTGAGTTACAGCTATTCTCCTTCACCCCCGGAACTTCGTTTCACGTCGGTGGCGCGACCGGTATCGAGCGTGAGCGGCGGTTACTTCTGTATTTACTTACGCGGGTTTGGCGGAAGCGCGCCAACAGGCAACCCTGGCGGGCGTTCTTTTGTTGTGCGTCCAAAATGGAACCATGGCTGGAGCGTTCAAAATATCCCAAAATCCATCGAGAATTCGCGGGAAAAGTTGCAAACGATTTGCAAAAACGACTAAGGCAAGAGTGGGACAATTCCAAACTAAAACTAGTAGATCCAAAAACCGGAAAGCAATCCGCCAAGCTGGTCGGCCTGGCCGAAATAATTGATGAAAAGGTGGCCACATTTAATCCAAGCAATCCGGCTGACCGAAAAAACCGAAACCTAGTAATTGGAGAATTGCGAAATTGTTTGTCCAAAGTGGCGGTTGACTTCCTTCAGCCAAATCTAATCGTGCTCGACGAGTTCCAGCGATTTTCGGAAATTCTTGAAGAAAGCAACGATCCTAAATCCGTTGTCGGGTGCCTATTCGCTCAGCGTGGAATGGCAGTGCTCATTTTGTCGGCAACGCCATATAAAATGTATACGTTGGCACATGAAAACGAAGATCATCACACCGATTTCATTCGCACCTTGAAATTTCTATATAAATGCGTCGAGGAAAACCCAAACGACCGCAACTACGAACCGATAAATAGGCTCCGGCAGAATCTCCAGCATTTCAAAACCCGCCTGATGGACGGACTGTGGTTCGCAAGTCCTGACCAGACTCTTATTACCTTAAAGTCGCAGATTGAGGCCGATCTCAAGGCAGTTATGTGCCGAACGGAGAGAAATTGGTATTTAAACGGTCGCAAAAAGGGGATCGATGTATTTGGCGATACCGCCAACGAACAAGTTAATCCATCAGTTGGTGAGCTAACCCATTACATCCGTCTGCGTCAATTTCTCCTGCGTCAGAAAATTGACGATTGGAATATAACTGACTTCTGGAAGTCGGCCCCTTCTCCACTGTCATTCATGGATGGCCACTATGTCCTGCTGAAACGCCTCCGGGAAAAGCATGTAGCCGTGCCAGAGAAGTTGCTTCATACCGGAAGCGCCTTAGCGGAATCCGGCATGGATCATTTAAAAGTCCGGAACTTGGTTGAAAAAGTCTTCGGAGCCGACACCAATAAATTCAAGTTCCTCTGGGTTAAGCCATCGTATACTTATTATGCCGATGATTTTTATTCCACGAGGGATGACCATCCAAAGAAATTTCTGGTCTTTTCGCATTGGAAATTTGTCCCCAAAGCCATCTCCGTGCTTTTGAGTCACGAGGCTGAAAGTCGGTTGGTCAGCCGTCGTCGAGGACGCGAAACTATTCCACTTCAATTTCGAAAGAAAATTTCTTTTTCCCCGTTTGATGTCTGCTATCCCTCGCTGGTTTTAGCTGATTGTGTCAATCCGGCGGAACTAGCACTGGAGCAGACGGAGAAATTGACAGCAAAAGAACTCTACCAACGGGCTGAAAAGTCGGTATTGCGCCTGCTAAGGGTAAACCATATCGGAATTAGCAAAACGCGTAGCGTGCCACTCTGGCGGATAATCGCACGAATCGAAGCAAAATCTGGGTGGGCGACCACGATCCGTACCGGGCTTTGGAACGCAGAAGTATCCGTTCGCGACGAAGTCTCTGAACAATATCGTCAATACCAGAAACAATATAGCGATTGGATGCTTGAGTCGGACGAGGATTTGACAATTTCGCCCATTTGGTTACGAAGGTTAACCCTCATTTCCCTCTACTCGCCGGCCGTTTGCCTGTTGCGTTCCATGCGGACAATTTTTGGAGATATTCCTAGATGGGAGGAAAAAAATTGGTCTGAAGTTCTCAATTTGGGTCTAAACCAGCTTCGTAATTACTTCAACAAGCAAGTCGTCCAATCTGTTATCCATTCCAATTCGCCGCGCGAGCGTTCGTATAGCGAGAGGGTTTTGGCTTACTGCAACTGCGCACATTTTCAGGCGATGCTGGACGAATATTCCTATCTGGTGCGGACGGCGTTGCCTCAGGCGCAGCCGGAAAAACTCCCGAAAGTATTCCTGCTTCAAATCGCCCGCGTCCTAGGCATGGGAACAGGTTCACCTTCCGTTAATGTCCTGACCCGTGGCGGCAGGATTCGGCAGCGCCCTTCTCCCAGACCCGCGCACTTCGCGGTCGCCTTTGGCGATGATGTTTCCTCCGACGCGTTGGAAGCGGGCGGACGCACGCGTAAGACAGCCATACGCGAGGCATTTAATTCTCCTTTTTGGCCGTTCGTGTTGGCGACGACGTCCGTGGGACAAGAGGGTTTAGATTTTCACCTCTATTGCCGTGACATCATGCATTGGAACCTTCCCTCTAATCCGGTGGATCTTGAACAGCGAGAGGGCCGGATAAATCGGTTTGACGGGCTCAGTATCCGTCGGAACATTGCCAGCGACTACGCTTTATCGACAGTGAGGAATACCGCACCCGAACTGCGAAATATATGGGCACGGCTTTTCGAGGTGCTGCGGTTGTATCCCTCGGGCACACAGCGGTTCAAGCATGGGCTTTATCCGCATTGGATCTATCAACCCGCCAAAGAGGATGGTCACATGATTCGAAGGCACTTGGCGTTTTACTCCAAGAGCCGCGATGCGATTCGGTACCGTGATCTCAAGGTCGCATTATCGCTTTACCGGCTGGTGTTCGGCCAACCCCGTCAGCAAGACATCATCGAAACATTATTGAAAATGTTCCCCGAAGTTGATCCTTCTGAAATCGATAAGAAATTGGCGATATACACAATTAATCTGTCACCGATACCAAAAGGACACGCGGCACGCATCGCAAAAGAGGAAGCAGATGAATTGATTTTTGACCCCCAAAGACTGACCCTCACATTGGCAGAGGTGAACAGCCTCGTGGAACGAGAATCAATGGACGAATTGAAACCGATTATCAAGGAAGTCAGAGATTTGATTGATATAGCAAAGCATTGTGAAAATGCAACGAAGCGCGTTCAGGCCATTTCAGTATTGTTGTATTTGTTAAATCCATATGACGATCTTTACGATTTTCACGATGGCATCGGATATCAGGATGACATTGCTCGTGTTCGTCAAATTCATGATTCACTATTTAATGGTGCAGAACGAAGCGACCACAAAACGTGACAAACAGAATTTTTTCCGCTTGAATGAAAACCATGACCGGTAAACCAATCCAGCGAGAGATAACTGATGCATTGAACGAAGTGGCGACCAGCTTGCGCGCCTACCTGAACAAGGCATTGCCAGAAATTCGCAGCGATTGGTGGAATGCGCTGGTCGTAGCCCAGTTGACAGAGCAACAACTCCGGAATTTAAGAGATCGTAAAGTGGATTCGTTGGCCGGTTTGGATCTGGCATCGTTGTTGCGGGTTTTTAATTTTAATTTTGATGATATAGCCCAGCGTGCAGACCTGCCTCGCAATCTGCGCACTTGATTGAAGGAAATGCAAGGCATCCGCAACCGCTGTGCTCATACAACCGAGGACTTGTCATCCATTGACGACCAATGGCGGGACTTGGACACCATCCAACGTTTTTCCGGAGCCATCGGCGCCGACCCAAATTTGCTGGGCCGGGTTTCCAAATTAAAGGTCGGTCTTTTGCAAACAGGCCCAGCACCTGCCCAACAATCCCCGCCGTCGTCATTATTTAAACCATCTAGTGAATTCGGCCCTGGTGACGAAGTTGTACTTCGTTCTGACCCCACAAAAGGCGGATATGTCGTCCAGGTAATTCAGTCCAACCCAGAAAATCGTTATGTCGCTATCATTGATGGCAAGAAACTGACCTGTTATGCATCACAGTTGGAAAAGAAAATCCAACCGACGATGTCGCGGCAGTTGGTGCCTCTCGATACTTTCAATGCGCAATTGGCTGCACTTCAAATCCGGTTCCCGGGGCTCTCCAATCTTTACTCGCTGAATTCTGCCCGAATTGATTTTATTCCGTACCAGTTTCGTCCGGTGTTGAAATTCATTCATGCCGACCGGCCGCGTCTGCTCATCGCCGACAGCGTGGGTGTTGGCAAAACCATTGAGGCGGCTCTGATTTTACGGGAACTGCAGGCTCGGCGCGAAATACGTTCCGTGCTTATCATTTGTCCTAAACCGTTGATTACAGAACGCAAATGGCAAAACGAAATGCGCCGGTTTGACGAGGAATTCATCCATTTGGATGGGGATAATTTACGCGATGCAATGGAACATATGGATCTGGAAGGATCATGGCCCGACCATTTTTCCAAGGCGATCCTGCCATATTCCCTGATTGATGAATCATTGATGTATGGCACCCGGCGCGGTGGTCGGCAAACGGTCAAGGGCTTGCTAGACCTCGACCCGCCGCCTCATTTTGACCTAGTAATCGTCGATGAAGCTCATCGCATTCGCAATCCGGAGACGATGACCCATAAAGGGGTTCGCTTTTTCTGCGAACACGCCGAAGCGGTAGTTTTCCTGACGGCCACGCCGGTGCAGTTGGAAAGCGATGACCTATTCGTTCTGTTGAATACCTTGCGGCCGGATTTGGTCATCGATCGTCCATCGTTCCATCACATGGCAGAACCAAATCCAGCCATCAATCTGGCCGTGACTCATGCCCGCTCCAACGCCCCGGATTGGCAGCAACTGGTGCTGGCCGCGCTCACTCAGGCTGCTGCCACTGCATGGGGCCAGGCGATCTTGGCAACTTCGCCGGATTTTCAAAAAATTCTCGCGGAACTCGGCGTGAGCAATGTTTCACCTGAACGCCGGGTCGCCATGATCCGCGAAATTGAGGAATTCCACAGCTTTTCACGGCTGCTTAATCGCACGCGCCGCCGCGACATCGGAGAATTCACCTTGCGCCGGCCGGAGACAATCCACACCCCGTTCACCGAAGCCCAGCGCGACCTTCACGATAATATCCTTCTGACGCAGGCTCAGATTCTTCTCACCTTGCATGGGAACATGAATCTTAAATTCTTGATGACCACCATCCGTCGGCAAACTGCCAGTTGCATTTTTGGTCTCGTTCCTATGCTATCCGATATCCTGACCCGGCGGCTCGATGAAATCAGGGAACTGGGCGAGGAAGATGAGACGCCATTTGATTCAAGCGTCTTAGATCGATTGGATGAACGCATTCGCAATATTTTGGAAATGGCCAAACGCTTGCCGCCGGAAGATAGGAAACTCGATGCCTTGATGAAAGTTTTGCGGCAGAAACAGACGCAGTCACCTAACAAGGTAATGGTCTTTAGCACCTTCCGGCATACACTCGCCTACCTATCAGGAAAACTAGCGACGGCTGGGTTTCGCGTGGCCTGTATTCAAGGCAGCACCAAGGAGGACGACCGGCGTTCCTTGCGGACTCGGTTCATGTTGCCGCAAACAGATGCCATGGCTTTGGATATCCTTTTGTTTTCTGAAGTCGGCAGTGAAGGTTTGGATTATCAGTTTTGTGACTGCATGGTGAATTACGACTTGCCTTGGAACCCTATGAAGGTCGAACAACGCATTGGCCGGATAGATCGCAAAGGGCAAAAAAGTCCAACCGTCAGTATCTATAACCTCATCACGCCTGGCACCGTGGATGCCGATATTTACGAGCGCTGTTTGCTGCGTATTGGGGTTTTCAACCAATCCATCGGTGGCAGTGAGGAAATTTTGGGCAACATCGCCAGCCAGATCAATCAGGTGGCTGACAATTTCCAGCTCACGCCGGCGGAACAGCGCGAAAAACTTCAGGTTATCGCTGACAATCAAATCCGCCTCCTGCAGGAACAACAGGCATTGGAAGAAAAAGAACTGGAGCTGTTCGGCATCAAGGTTCCGAAGAATCAACCGGACGATCAGTTGAAAGCCGCAACCAGTTATTGGCTTTCGCCTGCCGTGCTCGCTCTCCTCGTCCGGTTTTACTTTGACCGTCCCGTTTCCGGGGAAAAACCAGTTCTTCAGGGCGATGCCGAGGCGAAATCCCTGCGGGCTTCTGCCGAAGCAAGAACCAGACTCTTGCGGGATTTTCAGTCGCTTCCGCGCCAGCAGTCGCTCATGGTTCGCCAATGGGAAAACTGGCTTAAAGGCACCCAGCCCCATCTGCCTGTGACCTTTGATGCGAAATTTGCCCAGGAAAACCCCGGCCACGCCCTCCTTTCGCCGATTCATCCGCTCATTCGCCAAGCCGCCCATCATTTCGCCAATCCGGAGCCATCCGTCACCGCTCTGCAGGTTGAGAACACCGGACTACCACCCGGTCGCTTCACGTTTGCCATCTATTGCTGGCACCAGAAGGGAATTCGGGAGGACCTCATTTTCCAGCCTATCGCCAATTCGGAAGCAGTCCAGAAACGCCTGCCTGAATTGATTGGCAATGCCACCAAACTGGCGGCGAGCCCGGATGATGTGGCCGCGATGTCTTTTGTGGATCTGGAGGCCAGTCATCATTCCATGTGGCAAAAAGCCCGCCAAACCCATCAGGCTCATGCTGGTCGCATTGCCGCGTTCCAACGCGAAAGCTTAAATACCAGCCATACCGCTCGTTTGGCGCTGCTGCGCGAACAATTAGCCCAAGCCAATGACGAGCGTATTCGCCGAATGCGTCAGTCCCAGCTCGACACGGCGGAACTCGATTATCAGCGGCATTTACAGGACATCGAATTGGCCGCCACTCGCGCTGACATTATATCCGAGGAGGTCGCCTCCGGCGTGATTCATATCCACAGCTAAAATTATGGCCACCGATTACGAAAAGATCCGAAGGGATAATATTAAAGAATATGGCGAGGGAACTCGTCATTTGGAATTTCTTGGCCGGCTCTATTCCGATAAAACGCATTTTATTTACGAGCTCCTCCAGAATGCCGAAGACGCTCGCGCCAACAAAGTTTCATTTATACTGGAATCAACCTGTTTGATATTCAAACACAACGGCACCGAGTTGTTCAATGAAAGGCATATTCGGGGTATTTGTGGTGTTGCGGAAGGAACCAAATCGGAAGACGAGACCAAGATCGGTAAATTCGGCATCGGGTTCAAATCAGTTTATGCCTATACCCGCACCCCAAAAATTCACTGCTCAGCCGAACATTTCCGGATAGAACATTTTGTTAGACCCTTCCAGGAATCGCCGCTCAATGTCGAGCCTCCATGGACAACCGTTTTTATCTTCCCTTTCCACGAAGATTTAGAAACTAAACCAGAAGTTGCTTATCTTAAAATTCAATTGCGACTGGCGTATCTTAGCGACCAAACTCTGTTATTTCTGAATAATTTACGGGAAATCGAATGGCAGGTAGTCGGGAAGGCTAAAGGGTCATACAAATGTGAAAAAATAATTAGGGGAAGCCATCAACGGGTGATTTTACAAAGTCGTTCCAATTATCCCGATCTGCCATCTGAGCGGAACCAGACGTGGATGCTTTTTTCGCGCCGGTTTACGCATGAAGGGAAAGCCACCTCGTTTAATGTCGAAGCAGCCTTTCGGCTGGATAAAGACCAAAAAACAGGGAAGGAAGTCATCCAGCGACATACTGAGGCTCCATTAGTTGTTTATTTTCCAACGGCCATTCAAACTGGGCTAGGTTTCTTGATTCAAGGCCCATATCGGACGACTCCAGCACGCGATAACATAAGAGAAGACAATCCCTTGAATTTGGCCTTGGTTCGTGAAACCGGTGATTTGATCGTTGAGGCGCTACGCACTATCAAATCACTTGGCCTATTATCATTGGAGGTCCTAAATGCTCTGCCGATTCGGACCAAGAACGATGCCGCATCAATTTTCGAAATATTGACGAGCGGGCCGTCACGTGAGGAAAAACTTTTTGGTCCGATGACAAAAAGAGTGGCTCAAGCTCTCAAGGAAGAAGAATTATTGCCTGCACATCCGAATGGTTTTGTATCTGGCCAGTGTGCCATTCTTGCAAGAACATCGGAACTCAGGGAGTTTCTCGATTCCAGCCATCTACAGCTTCTTTTTAGCACTAAATCTTCAATGAAATGGCTTGCTGGCAGCATCACAGCTGACCGGACGCCCGAGTTGAGAGGTTTCCTGTTAGAAACAATTGGTGTCGCTGAACTCACTCCCGAAGATTTCGCTCTGAAAATAACGGACGACTTTCTTGTGAAACAACCAGATGATTGGTTTGTTAAGTTTTATACGTTTCTGACAAATCAAAAAGCTCTTTGGCGGACGGCTCATGGGGATTGGATTCCAGCAGGTCAACTACGATACGGCAAGAATATCATTCGCCTTAAAGATGAATCACTCGTACCCCCTTATCGTCGGGATGAACATCCAAATGCATTTTTACCTCCGGATTCAGAAACAGAATTTCCAACGGTCAAAAAGAGTATCGTTGCAGACCCCAAGGCAAAAGAGTTTCTTGTAACCATCGGGTTCACTTTACCAGACCTTGTCGACGAAGTAATAGAAAAGGTTCTGACTAAATATGGTAATAATATTGAGGCAATATCTGAACAAGAGCATTTGCATGATATTACAAGAATTGCGTCGGCTGCAAAAACAGATTCAAAAGTAAAACGGGAACGATTAATTGAAGCGCTTCGAACAACAGCCTTTCTATGGTGCAAAATAACAACACGCTATATTTTTACGGCAATCCTGATGCTTATTTTCTTTCTGAGGCGTACGACAAAACCAATTGGGACTTATTTTCAGAACTGGGTGTTGCAAAGTCGGTGCGGTGTTATTGTCGGGAACCAAGACATGATGGTCATATCGTGATTCAAGATTATCGCGGGGCGCATGAGCGGGGTTTGAATGGATTCGACCCGGAATGCTCAATCGAAGGTCTCGAATACGCACTTTCTAATCCGACATTGGCTCGAAGTCAGTTTGTTTGGAACGTAATTCTAGCCCATTCTGCAAATAAATTGAGGGGAGAAGTTGAGGAATCCTCCCGGCAAGATTTTTCTTGGAGCAAAAAAAGGATGGCTATTTCCAAAGCTGGAAAAATAGCCGCCGAGCATACCTGGCTTCCTGACCGAAACGGTCAGTGGCATCGGCCGCATGGGTATTCATTTGCTAAATTACCCGAGGGCTTTCAAGAATCAGAAACCTTGTGTCGCAACTTGCAGATGGATTTCGTTTCCGTAACCCAGTTGGCAGAAAAGTCAGGAATCCCTGCCAACATTTTGGAGGCAATTAAAAATCTGCACCAAACTTCGCCCCAAATCTTGGAGAAGTTTATGCAGAGCATCCCTGGCGCCGGTGTCGCCGCCGGCAAGCCTAATTTCCCCAAAAAACCTGTGGTTAATCCCGAACGGCGCGACCAGAAGATTCGGGAGCGCACCAGCGATCCTTCTGACCGCGCATACGAAACGAGAGAACGAAGCGTCCGGACTTCCAGACCGGATTTGAACCCCAAAACTTGGCTTAACAATCAGTATTCCAATGAGGAGCGCCAGGTGATCTGCCAGATGTGTGAACTGGAAATGCCCTTTCGCAAACGTGATGGCAATTATTATTTCGAGGCGGTCGAGGCGATTCCCAATTTGGGGATTGAAAACCATGAATTATATCTAGCCCTTTGCCCGCTATGCGCTGCCAAATACAAGGAGTTGGTAAAAGAAGATCCGGACGTGATAGCTGCATTGAAAACCGGAATTCTTGAAGTCAAAGATTCAGATTTAATTTCCTTGCCCATCGAGCAACTGCCTAATTCCATTCGGTTTGTTGAAACCCATCTGTTCGATCTAAAAAGGATTTTAGCAGAGGCAACAATCTAGATTGCTAAATGATGATTCGACTAAGGTTGAAAATTCTCCCGCCCAAAATGGGTGCATACTTTTGTCCTAGAGTTGTTGGCTTTAGGTCAGCTTACGTTAGCGCATTTTTGTTACCCATGAAAATCAGCGAGCATATTCCAAAATAATGCGTTTTTCACGATGGGAGCAAATCTTGCCGCCACGTTATACGGGACATGTTGTTTTTTGGGATCATCCCTGATAAGACGCTCCCGCCAGCTTGATGCGTCTGGCAATGGACTCGGTGGCCATCAGCAGTGAATCCGCCAGGGCCGACTTCTTGGTGTAATCAGCCGGCACCAGATTGGAGACGCGGCCATCTTCGGTGAATCCCCACGCCCGGCCCCATTTTTCACGGTTCTCGCGGTCGTAAACTCCGATCGCGGTTCCGCCGCCGTTTTTGATTACTGAAAAGCAGGGAATGTCGGTATAGCCGTCCCCCACATAAACCATATGGCTCAACGGAACCCGCAGTGCGGATGCCGCATGCTTCCGGTTGACCTCGAAAGGCCGGCTGCGCATTTCCGGTCCAATGATTCCTTTGGAGATGTGGAACAGGTAGCGCGT